>OHKD01000233.1_pt1 | contig 26019 bp, 23 predicted proteins | sample 1568801 | NCBI WGS metagenome assembly OHKD01 (sample SAMEA3879525, study PRJEB24766) | human gut metagenome | biome: human-associated habitat; feature: feces | place: USA | collected 1985/1987
TATGTGATAAATTATAAATGCTATAATCCCCATTTACGTAAAATTGCTTTGGCAAGCATTTCGTTGATCTCTTTATGCCTCGGAATCTGCTCTATATCTGAACCCCGAACATATACATCATGATTACCGCCATGTCTTGAAAATTCAAATCCGGCAGCCTCTAGTTTCTTGATAAGCTCTCTTTGTTTCATAAATGCCTCCTCCATAATCATAATATACACATTAAGTGTGTATAAGTCAACGGCTTTTTTAAAACAAGATATTTAATCCAAGACGAAATATGATACAATTCAATTATTCAGCACTATAAGCTTTATTTCCTAGAGGCTAGGCTTAAAGTTTACATAATGGAAATTTTAAAGAATTAATGATGAAATGTAACCCCCACCAAACAAAATCCTACATAATATATAGAAGGGAGGTTTGCGGAAAATGTACACACAGGAACAGATACTTGATATGTATTTTGATCGCAACCAGCAGGCTGTCAGTGCGACCTCGCAGATGTACGGAGCGAAGCTTACCCGGTTTGCAGACACTATGGTAGCACATGAGGATGCGCTGGAATGCGTAAATGACACATACATAGCAGCATGGAACAAGATACCACCGGAGCGTCCTATGCGTTTCCTTTCATGGCTTTACAGGGTATGCCGCAATATCGTCTGCGACAGGATTGACTGGAATAATGCTTCAAAGAGAAATTCCAACATGAACTGTATGCTTGATGAGCTTGAGGAGTGCCTTGCAGACAGCAATGCAAAATACGAGGGCGAGCTGTCGGACATTGGAAGGTGTTTATCGGATTTTCTGAACGGACTGGAGACGGAAAAGAGAGTGCTTTTCGTGAGACGCTACTGGTATGGCATGACGATTGATGAGCTGGCAGATATGAGCGGCAGGAGCAAAAGCAGCGTAAAGACCACACTGTTTCGGATAAGGGCAGAGCTTAAAAAATATCTGGATGAGGAGGGCGTATATCTATGACAAAAAAGGATTTATTTGATGGTTTAAATTACATCGATGACCAAATAATTGAAGAAGCGCAGCCGACCGGAGAATCGGCCGGGTACAGTGATGAAATTTATGTAAAAAATCATGAAACCCATCACGGCGGAAAAGAAGACAAAAACAGGAAAAAGCACAAAAAATTTGCACGGGCAGCAAAAGCGCTTGCCACAGTGGCGGCAGTCCTTGTTGTTGCAGTCTTAGGCACGGAGGTTGTGCGGCTTAATAACCGTATAGATGAGCTGGAAACCAAAACTGCAAATGTGATTTCACAGAATAATGCGCAGAATAATGTCTATGCAGGGATAAAGAGCGGTGCAAAGCTTGGGGATTATGAAGCGGCCTCTGATTACGGGAAATTGTATGATGTGGCAAAAAAAGCCGAGGCTTCCATAAGGAATACTGCATCTGGAGACTTGCTGGAGAGTGCGGATGCAACAGGAATTACGTCTGATGCATCGTCTGCAAATAAGCAGGAGTCGACAGTTGGTACAGAGTATTCAACAACCAACGTGATGACAGAGGGCGTTGATGAGAGTGATGTGGTAAAGACGGACGGAAAGTACATTTACATGGTAGAGGATGGTCAGATATCCATCACGGATATTTCAAATGGAAAGCCGGGGGAAGAGACGCTGTTTCGTCCTGATTTTGAGGTACCGTCAGATACTGTAGAGGAGCTTTATATCAGTGACGGAAAAATGCTTATCATATCAAACCATGCGGGCGATAAGGATGAGACTATATGCTATAGCTATGATATAGCTGACCCGACGAAACCGGTGCTTATAGGCAAAGCGCGTCAGGATGGATTTTACAATACATCGCGCAAAATTGGCAATACGGTATATGTTTTTTCAGACACATATATAAAGACCTCCGATATGAATAAAAATGTGGCGCTGCAGGAGGATAATCTGGAGAAATGGGTGCCTCAGGTAAATGGCAAAGTGATAAGCTATGACTGCTTCTATATAGGAGAGGATACATACTCAGGCACAGTTATTTCGAGCTTTGATGTGGATAAACCTGATAAGACGATAGATGCAAAATGTATTATGAATAATAGCGGCGAGGTGTACGTTTCTGGCAATGCTATGTATCTGTATCTTTCTGATTGGAGTGCAAGCCGTGAGCTTACCAAAATCAGCAAAATTTCGTTTGAGGATGGAGTGATGAAGACCGGGGAGACGACTTCAGTGAATGGTTATCTTAACGATAAATTTGCAATAAATGAGCAGGGAGGGTATCTGTATGTGCTTCCAACCTCAAATACCGGCAGCCAGCCTGTCAATTCGCTTCATGTGCTGGATAAGGATATGAATGAGGTCGGTGTGATAAACGAGATTGCACGCGGGGAGAGTATATACGCAGCCCGCTTTGTTGGAAAATACGTATATTTCATCACATACAGGCAGACGGATCCTCTTTTTGTAGCAGACATATCTAATCCGACAGCACCAAAGCTTTTGGGAGAGCTTGAGGTGAGTGGATTTTCTGAATATCTGCATATGTGGGATGATACGCACGTACTTGGAATAGGCTATGGTGATTCGCAGCAGAGTAAGATAAAGCTTACTATGTTTGATGTGAGTGATCCGACAAAGCCGGTTGAGGTGAACCAGAAGCTTATCGACAGTTCTGAGAGCTGGAGTAATGAGTTTGTATACAACTACAAGGCTATTCTTGCTGACCCGGAGAAAAATCTGATAGGATTTACTGCGAATGACTACTATCTGTTTTCGTATGACAGTGAAAACGGCTTTAGTCTTTTGGAGCAGCAGGCACTGACCTATAAAAATACAGAAGGCTACAGAGGCATTTACAAGGATAATGATTTCTATGTGGCAGGAAACGGAGAGATAAAGCATTTTAAGCTGGCAGAATAGCGTAAATAATAGTGTTACGCAATAAGATATAAAGACAGGCGGCGAATACCCAAAGAGGGTGTTTGCCGCCTGTTTTTTGTATAATTTTATATACAAACGAAATGTAACAGCATATTTAAGTATGCAATTTAAGGTAGACGGTGATATAATATCTCTGATTTTAATAACACGGAGGAACTATTATAATGAATACAGCCTCAAAGACAAGACATGTCTTTATTTTGTTTTTGGCAGATATAGTCTGGGGAATAGCCTTTGTAGCGCAGTCAAAGGGAGGGGATGCAGTTGGAGCATTTTCATTCAACGGCATCCGCTTCCTTATTGGTGCGCTCTGCCTTCTGCCGGTCATAAAAATACTGGATAAGAAAGAGCTGACGGTAAACAGACCTGAAAGCAAAAAGCAAAAGAAAGAGCTTTGGATAGCCGGAAGCTGCTGTGGAATAGCACTTTTCTTTGCGAGCAACCTGCAGCAGCTTGGAATCAGCATGGGCGCAGAATCCGGCAAGGCAGGATTTCTTACAGCTACATATATACTTATGGTGCCTATACTTGGGATTTTCCTCAAAAGAAAATGTGGAGCCAAAATATGGATAGGTGTATTTATTGCACTGATAGGCATGTATTTTCTGTGCATGAATGGGACATTTTCACTTAGCGGCTCGGATTTGCTCCTGTTGGCAGGGGCATTGTGCTTTGCGATACAGATACTTGTGATTGACCATTTCGTATCACAGGTAGATGCGGTCAGACTCTCATGTATTGAGTTTTTTGTCACCGGACTTGGCTCATGTATAGTGATGATTTTTACAGATATGGGACCGTCTACAGGCGGTATAGCGCAGTGGGCACAGTCGCTTTGCGCCTGGGATGCATGGATTCCGATTCTCTATGCCGGTATTTTCTCAAGCGGAGTGGGCTATACGTTGCAGATTGTCGGACAAAAGGGCTTAAATCCGGCGGTGGCATCGGTGGCGATGAGTCTTGAGTCGGTGGTTTCTGTGATTGCAGGATGGATTCTGCTTGGCCAGATGCTAGGTGGCAGAGAAATTTTTGGATGTGTGCTCATGTTTATTGCGATAATTATTGCACAGCTTCCGGATAGGGAGTATACTAAATAAGTTACAGTATAAAATGAAATGTGATTATTCAAGTGTGGTTTTGCGAATGTGCGTGGGATGAATAGTTACAACGAGACAGGGATTGGATATGAGAAATAATAGCAGAAAAAATTACAGACGCCGCAGACGAAATACACGAGCTTCACAGATTAAGCTTGTAGGAATAGTGGCTGTGATAGTCGTTATAGCGATTATAATAGTTATATCGTGCTTTAATAAAACAAAAAAAGACAGTAATAAGGCAAAAGACACAGGAACGGCCACAGAAAATGTGACCGGTGTGACTGAGCAGGTAAGTGAGACAGAGGAAGCAAAGGAGCTTTTTGTGCCAAAGGAGTCTGATGCTACAGCAGCAATCGGAGATGAGCTTGAGAGCTCTTATGCCGTAGTGATTGATGAGCAGGACGGCACAGTTGTTGCGGGAAAAAATGCTCATGAGAAAATGTATCCGGCTTCCATGACAAAGGTTATGACAGTGCTTGTAGCAGCAGAGCAGGCTGAGAAAAATGCAATTGCTGCAGCGGAGAATGAAAATACCGAAATAGACAGGCAGGCTGTGATAGAAAACAAGCTCAACGAGGTTGTTACAATTACAAGAGAAGCCACAGATTATTCATATGTGCATGATTGCAGTACAACAGGCTTTTTAGACGGTGAGCAGGTGCCTCTTCGCGATGTGTTTAACGGAACCATCCTGCCATCAGGTGGAGAATCGGCATATCAGCTTGCGGTTTATACAGCAGGCTCCATGGAAGCATTTGTCGATATGATGAACCAGAAGGCAGCAGAGCTTGGTATAGGCCAGACCACACATTTTGCAAACCCTGTCGGCATATATGATGAGAACAATTACAGCACAGCCTATGATATGGCGGTCATCATGCAGGCAGCGATGCAGGACGACATTTGTAAAACAGTACTTTCAAATCATACATATAGCACGGCTGCAACACCGCAGCATCCGGAGAACCTGAACATATCAAATCTGTTCCTGCGCCGTATAGAGGACAGGATGACAAGTGGCGAGGTGATCGGTGCAAAGACAGGCTTTGTAAATCAGTCCGGTAACTGTGCGGTCAGCTATGAGAAGGCAGCAAGCGGAAAGACATATATATGTGTGACAGCAGGCGCTTCAAGCGGATGGCACTGTATAGATAATCATGTGTATCTATATAATACATACACAAAGTAGTCAGCATAGCTGATTTTAAGGAGCAGATATGGCGGGAAATCAAGGCAATTACAGGGAAAAACCCACGCGTAATGAGAAGAAATACAAAAAAGCCAACGGACAGCCGAGACTAAAGGAGAAAAGCAGCCGGGCAAAAAGCGATAACGTATGTCCGTATGCGAAGAAATGTGGCGGCTGCGACTATCAGGGCGTAGAATATAAGGAACAGTTAAAAACCAAGCAGGCATACATGAAAAAGCTGCTAAAGCCTGTTTGCTTTGTGGAGCCGATTGTCGGCATGAAAAATCCGCTCTATTATCGTCATAAGGTTCATGCAGCCTTTGACTGTACGAGGCGCGGTCAGATTGTGGCGGGAGCATACAGGAAAAACACACATGATGTGGTGGATATCGAAAGCTGCATGATAGAGGAGCAGGAGTCAGATGAGATAATAAGGGACATAAAGGATATGCTCCGCTCATTCAGGATAAAGACCTATGATGAGGACACCGGCTATGGCCTTCTCAGACATGTGCTTGTAAGAAAGGGTTATGCAACAGGGCAGATAATGGTAGTGCTTGTCCTGGCATCGCCGATACTTCCATCGAAGAACAATTTCGTAAAAGCACTTAGGAAAAAGCATCCCAATATTACGACAGTGGTGCTCAACGTGAATGATAAAAAGACAAGCATGGTGCTCGGAGACAGAAACATCACGCTTTATGGCAAGGGCTTCATAGAGGATAAGCTGTGTGGCTGCACCTTCCGCATCTCACCAGGCTCGTTTTATCAGGTGAATCCGGTGCAGACGGAGCTTTTATACGAAAAAGCCATTCATGAGGCACACCTCACCGGCAAGGAGCGTGTAATCGATGCATATTGCGGCACCGGAACCATAGGCATCATAGCAGCGAAAAATGCAGGTGAAGTCATCGGGGTCGAGCTAAACCGTGATGCAATCCGTGATGCAGTCACCAATGCAAAGCGAAACGACATCAGAAATATCCGCTTCTATAATGACGATGCCGGAAAATTCATGGTCGAGATGGCACAAAAGGGTGAGAAAGCGGATGTTGTCATAATGGATCCTCCAAGAACCGGCAGCGATGAGGCATTTTTATCATCGGTTGTCAAGCTGGCGCCGGAGAGAGTGGTGTATGTGTCATGTGGTCCGGAAACACTGGCGAGGGATTTAAAGTATCTCACAAAGCATGGATATACAGTGAAGCGTGCAACACCATATGACTGCTTTCCATATACAGAGCACATAGAGACAGTGGTCTTACTTTGCAGATAAAAGGCAGGTAAAAGGTCAATAATAGTATTCCAATTCGCCGTCAAATGGTGTAGAATAAAAACTACTTTCCATGTATACTAATGAATGATTACAGCCCATACACGGAGGACAAACATGAGAACGCTATATACATTTGACAAACACAATTATTCCGATGATATGGAGGTATTTGAGCGCTTCGCGGTGCGCGCGGTTATTATCAGAGACGGCAAGCTTGCCATGCAGCAGGCCGGTGAGGGCTACTACAAGATACTGGGCGGCGGCATCGATGCAGGCGAGACCAACGAGGTGGCGCTGGCACGGGAGGTGCGCGAGGAGGCAGGGCTTCTTGTCGTGCCGGAAAGCATCAGGGAGTGTGGCAAGGTCATAGAAAAGAGACGCGATATATTTGAGGCTGACAAGATATATTACTGTCACACCTACGTGTATTTCTGTGATGTGAAGGACGAGCATGTGGCAGCACAGATGACAGACAGCGAGATAAGGCTTGAGTATCATCTGTCATGGGCTACGCCGGATGAGATAATAAAGGCCAACAGCGCCTTTCTTGATAAAGAATGGATAGCAAGAGACACTAAGATTGTTGAGTTGATAAAAGAAATGTGTTAAAATAATGCCTGGATGTAAATCCGGGCATTTAATATAAGGAGAAGCAGTATAAATGGATAAAAATAAAATCAAAAATAAATTAAAGGATGATCCGGCCTTCACTCTTGAGGTGCAAAACCCAGAGGTTGAGGCGCTGATGACACAGTATTCAAGCGACAAAAAGGCGGAGACGCTCAATAAGCTCATTGAAAAATGCACTAAGAGCAGATTCCTGGTACCTGCAAATGTCGGAGAGAACAACAAGCCGATTCCGCTATTTATTAAAAACGGTGAGGGAGAGGCTTTCATGCCGATTTATACCTCAAAGGCACAGCTTTCTAAGGATCATCCGTCACCATGCATTGTAAATATGCCGTTTCTTGCAGTCAACAATATGGTGGCAAATAAAGAGTCAAAGATTAATGGTATCGCATTCAACCCGTTCACTCACAATCTGATTTTCAAAAAGCCTCTTGTAGAAAAGATTGAGGCAGTGGAAAAGGCCAGAAGAGAGGGACATCATACATCACCGACAAAGGGCAAGACTGTACAGATGACAGCAGAGCAGTATGTCATCTTTGAGCGTATGCAGTATGAGCATATTTTCCTGCCGGCGAAGATGTTTGAGGGCGGCAAGGAGTTCATGGACAGACTTGCCGATGAGAAGGAAAAGTTAATAGATGAGCTGTACGAGGAGGCATATCAGCAAAAGCGTATGTATCCATATATGGAGGAGGATTTCTCTGTTATGTCTATGCAGATTTCTGATACACTTAATGTCACCAGAGTTGATTTCCCGACAAGGGATATGGCTCCAAACTGCGCAATCCGTGCTTATCTCGTGTGGGATGATGCTACGTCACAGGGCAGATATTTTGTAATTGATGCGAAGGGCGATAAAACTACTGAGCTGGCTGAGATTACAGAGGATTACAAGCGTCTTGGATATGGAGCTGCACCGGTTGAGGGTGCTGAGCTTCAGACTGTTCTTGACCTGGTTAAGAAAAGTGCAGAGGAACAGAATTAGAAAAGTAATGTAGGGAAGGATATATAAAGGAGGTCGTGTATGAAGGAGTTTTTAGGCAGAATAAAGGCTGATTTTCTACTGTCATCAGTGCTTTGCATAGCGCTGGGACTGGTGTTTATCATATGGAGGGCTTCGGTGCTCACGATTGTGGCCAATGTGCTTGCGGTAGTGCTTATCATCATCGGAGTGGTCTATATGTGTAGCTATTTTCTGAATATAGTTACGAATGGTTTTTCAGCGATGCTGGGGCTTGTGGTTTTGGCAGTGGGTATATGGTTTCTGGTACAGCCAAAGGTTGTGGTGAGCCTGATACCTATAGTCATCGGTCTGGTGCTCATTTTTCACAGCATCAGGAGCATTATTGAGGCAGTGGATGCCAGAAAATACGGTTACGGAGGCTGGAGTGTCGGCCTGATTTTTTCAATAATCAGTCTGATTTTTGGAATAATCTGTGTGACAAATGCATTTGATGTAATGAAGACAGCCACTGTTGTTGTCGGTATCATACTGATTTTCAACGGAGTATCAAATATCTGGATTACAAGTCGTGCCACAAAGGCGGAGAGCGCCTACAACAAGCAAAAGGAGTTTGAGGCAACGTTTGTTGAGGATAGAAAAGAGGACAATTAAGCAGTAACAGAAAGGCGACAGAATGCGTCGGATGGAGTTTAAGATGGAGAGACCCGGACTTACCAAGGTCGGTGACCATCTGAAGGTAACAGAGAGCAAGCTTCCAACTTCATATTATTATACGATAGAGCATGCAATTGCCATGTCGGGAAACTACGTGGTCAGCGAGAGGCTCAAAAGCCGCGAGGGCGATGTCGTGGATGTGAGGGAGACTGAGAAGGGCTACTTTGTCACGATGGAGTTTGATGAGTAATGACACAGCAAGGTAAGAATGCAATAGATACGGTGCTCGCTGAGAGCCTTATAGAGCTTTCGGCGAAAAAGCCGATCGATAAGATTACAATTAAAGAGATAACGGACAAGGCCGGAGTCATCCGCCCCACGTTTTACAATCATTTTCAGGATAAGTACGAGCTGATAGAGTGGATTATCAAAACCGAGCTGCTTGAGCCCATCAAGCCGCTGCTCAATGCCGGAATGATCTTTGAAGCGATTGTGCTGATGCTCAATAATATCTCGGCAAACAGTGTTTTTTACAAGAAAGCACTAAAGCTGGAGGGTGCAGTGACGTTTAATCAGATTGCCATGAAGTGCGTCTACGAGATGTTTATGAATATCATAAACGAAAAGAGTACAGGAAAGAAATCCAAATACCGCTGGCTCACACCGGAGGTGATTTCTACATATTATGCGCAGTCGTTGTGCTTTATCACGGAGGGCTGGATAGCCCAGGGCATGGATGATATTGAGCCGAAGGAGATGGCGGAGGCATACATGTATCTGATTACGCGCTCGATGGATGATATACTAAGTGAGCTGTAGAGGACAATTGCCATGGAAAATGACGGCTTAAGCAAGCTCATAAAGCAGAATCATAAAGATGCATGCGTTCATATAAATATAAAAATGCCGTGAAAAAGTGTCAGAAATCAAATACAATATAATATATGTGTCATATCGGATATACAAATTGATGGATTTGTATATCTCACATGACAAATCGAAGAGATTGAATATTTATTTATTCGGTCTTTTTTTTTATACTTCAATACGAATAAAAGAAAGAGTGGTGAATCTAATGATTAAATTTGGAAAAGGAGTCGTAAAACATCGTGTGCTGATACTGATAGTTGCATTTGCACTGCTTATACCGTCGGGAATCAGCTTTATCAACACGAGAATCAACTTTGATATCCTTTCTTATCTGCCAAGCCAGATAGAGACTATGAAGGGCCAGGATATCATGGTAGATGAGTTTGGAACCGGAGCGTTGTCATTTGTGATCTTGGAGGATATGAAGGATCAGGACATAGAGACTCTGGCAGATGACATAGAGGACCTTAAGGGTGTAAATGATGTCATCTGGTACGGAACAATCGCTGATTCCACATTGCCAAGAGAGACAATTCCGGATGAGGTGTACGATGCATTCAACAACAAGGATGCAAACAGCCAGCTCATGCTCGTCACCTACAGTGATACAATGGGTTCGGATGAGACAATGGAAGCCGTCAACAAGATGGATAAGATGGTGAAAAACCACTGCTTCGTAGCAGGAATGGCAGCGGTCAACGCAGATACAAAGACACTTGTTATGCAGCAGGCTCCTATATATGTCATCATAGCAGCATTGCTTTCAATGCTCGTCATGGGAATTACAATGGATTCAATAATTGTTCCGATGTTATTCCTCCTAAGCATAGGAATGGCTATTATCTATAACCTGGGAACAAACTTTATACAGGGACAGATTTCATATCTGACACTGGCACTGACAGCAGTATTGCAGCTCGCCGTAACAATGGATTATTCGATTTTCCTGTGGCACAGCTATCAGGAGCAGATAGACAGATATGACGGAGACAAGAAGCGAGCCATGGCACATGCCATTTCCCACACAATTGTCTCAGTAACAGGAAGCTCAATCACAACAATCGCAGGCTTCGTAGCCCTCTGCTTCATGAGCTTTACACTTGGACTTGACCTGGGAATCGTAATGGCAAAGGGCGTTGTATTCGGAGTTATCGGATGTGTAACAATTCTCCCTGCACTGATTCTTGCATGTGATAAGGCAATCGAGAAGACAAAGCACAAGATTCTTATGCCGGATGTTTCTAGGATTGCAAGCTGGGTAACAAATCATTATAAGATACTTGCAGTGATTTTCATCGTAGTGCTCATCCCGGCAATATACGGATACACTCATGATCAGGTCTACTATGACCTTGCAGGAACCATGCCTGACAGTGCATACAGTAAGCAGGCCAATGAAAGACTCGACAAGGAGTATGCTATGGGTGCCACACATATCATCATCGCGCCGAGCGATATGTCAAAGGCAGACAGCATAAGCATGATAGATGATATAAAGAAGGTCGATGGAGTGAAGCTTGCGGTATCGCTTGACTCAATACTCGGACCTACCATACCGGATGATATGGTGCCGGATGAGGCAAAGGAGATATTCAAAAACGGTGATTACCAGATGATGCTTGTTTCATCAAAATATGAGACAGCATCTGATGATGTAAACAACCAGATTACAGAGATTAAAAAGATAGTAAAGAATTACAGCGAGGACGCAATGCTTATCGGTGAGGCACCTTGTACCAAGGATCTTATCACTATCACAGATACAGACTTTAAGCGTGTAAGTGCAGTATCAATCGTATTGATATTCCTTATCATCCTCGTAGTATTCAAATCAGTATCGCTTCCAATCATACTTGTAGCGGTCATCGAGTTTGCAATCTTTGTAAACATGGGAATTCCGGGATTTACAGGAACAAAGCTTCCGTTTATCGCGAGCATCGTAATCGGAACCATACAGCTTGGTGCAACGGTTGACTATGCGATACTTATGACCACAAAGTACAGAAAGAACAGATACACCGGAATGGACAAAAAGCCGGCAATCACAAAGGCACTTGCAGATTCGACAAACTCAGTTATAGTCAGTGCACTCTGTTTCTTCGCCGCAACCTTTGGTGTAGGACTTTATTCAAACATTGATATGATCAGTTCTATCTGTATACTGCTTGCACGAGGCGCAATCATCAGTATGTTTGTAGTAGTATTTATACTTCCGTCAATGTTTATGATTTTTGACAAAGTAATATGTGCTACAAGCGCAGGCTTTAAAAACAAGAACCTGACAGCTTAGTAATCTGATTAATCATAAATGAGGGATAAAATACTTTTTGACCCTCATAACATAAAAATATGACCTCAAAAACAAAATCAGGAGGAATAAGACATGAAATTACCAGAATTGAAAGAAAAGTTAAAAAGTAAATATATTGTCCGTGTTGTAGCCGGAGTCCTCACAATAGCACTTGTAGGTACAGGAATCGGAGCAACAGCGGTTTTTGCAGAGAAGAACAGCACCGCAGTCACAGCCGAGGCAGACAGCACAACAGGAAGCAGCAAGGATGCTGATGACATAGCAGATAAGCTCATGGACAGCGTATCATTAAAGGATAACGATGCAGACAAGGACGAGAGCGTATACCTCATCTCAGATGCAAACGGCAACGTAAACAAAACAATCGTAGTAGATCACCTTAAAAATAAAGACAAAAAGGATACCCTGGAGGATGCTTCAAACCTTTCAGATATCGAGAACGTAAAGGGCAAGGAAAAATTCACACAAAGCGGTGATAAGCTCACATGGCAGGCCGGTGGCAAGGACATTTACTATCAGGGCACAGCCACAGCAGAGCCACCTGTAACACAGAAGGTTACATATTACCTCGATGGAAAAGAAATCTCACCTGAGGACCTTGCTGGAAAATCAGGAAAGGTCAAAATCCGTTTTGACTACACAAACACCACATCATATACAGAGACAGTAAACGGCGAGAAGCAGACAGTTTCCGTACCATTTGCAGCAGTAACAGGACTTGTACTCGGTGATGGCTTCGAGAATATCGAAGTGACAAACGGCAAGGCTGAGGTAAGCGACTCATCAAGCGTAGTGCTCGGCTATGCACTTCCGGGCTTAAAGGACAGCCTCGGAATCAAGGACAAAGACCTCGATGGCGATGTAAATATCCCTGAATACATGGAAATGACAGCAGATGTAGAGAATTTCTCAATGCCTGCAGCCATGACCTTCGTGGTAAACGCATCTGATTATGTAAGCACAGACGGAATTGACACATCAGACCTCGATGACATGATAAATGACTTAAAGGATGCCTCAACACAGCTTCAGGATGGCTCAAAGACACTGGCAGAGGGTACTGACACACTTGCTGACGGACTTTCAACATTGCAGAGCAAGCTCGGCACATTCGCATCAGGAGTTGGCACACTGCAGAGTGGACTTAAGACATATACTGATGGTGTTAGTACATTAAGTGGTGGACTGAATACACTTGGAAACAGTACAGGAGCCCTGGTTTCAGGAGCAGATAAGCTCAATAGTGGAGCAGGACAGCTTGCAAGCGGAAGTGCAACACTTAAGGATGGTTTGAAATCATATACGGATGGAGCAAATGGTCTTGCAAAGGGAGCAAGTGATTTAGATGCCGGTATTGGAACTTTGGCAGAAAAATCAGGAACATTGGTGGATGGAGCTACAAAGCTTAATGATGGTGCAAAATCCTTGAAGGCTGGTATAACTTCTGTTGATGCTGGAGTTGATTCGGTTCAGGAAAATGTAAATAAATTAAATGGAGCGGCTGCACAAATATCAACAGGTGCTTCTGATTTAGACACAAAAGCACAGGCATTAGCACAGGGAGCTTCTGATTTGAATGATGGAGTAGAGAAATTGGCTTCAACAGTACAGGGAATGCCTGAGACAGTTAAAAGTTCAATAAATGATACTTTAAAGAAATTATCAAGTTTTGTGCCGGTTTTAATTGGTGCAGGATATGATAATAGTCTAGCTCAAACAGGAGTTACGGTTGATAATGTAGATAAAGTAACTACATTCGCTAAAGAGAATGAAGTAAAGATAAAAGAAATTATTGCAAGAAGCGCAACTAAAAATGCATATGGATACAATGAACTTTCTGATAAATCTGTGGTAGACAAAACATATAATGAGGCAATGGAAGGTCTATATAAAGGCCAAGGTGCAGTGATGGTATATACACAGATAAATCAAACTGTATCAAGTGAACAAAGCCAAAATCAGGTTAAAGAATTAACAGAAGGCGCAAGTAGCTTAAAAGAAAACACTGCTAAATTACAAAAAGAAGGAACAACTACACTTAAAGAAGGAACGTCTGCTCTTGCAACAGGAACATCTGCACTTGCATCAGGGCTGACACCACTTAAAGAGGGCACAAAAAAACTTGTAGCTGGAAGCAATAGTCTTGCAGACGGAACGGACTCTTTGGTAAATTCAATTCCAACTCTTACAGGTGGGATCAAGCAGCTTAAAGATGGCTCGTCTCAGCTTAATGCCGGAGCAGCAAAGCTTACATCAAACAATGATACACTTAATGCCGGAGCAACAGCACTCAATGCCGGAGCAAGTCAGCTTTCAGCCGGAACACAGTCACTCATGAACTCAGTGCCAACTCTCACAAGTGGTATCAAGCAGCTTGTAGACGGTTCAAACACACTTGTAGCAAACAACGCACAGCTCAACAGCGGAGCATCACAGCTTGCAGATGGAACAAATCAGATAGTTTCAGGTGTTGACCAGCTCACAACAGGCTCTAAGACACTTTCAGAGGGTGCACACACACTTGCAGACGGTATGGTACAGTTCAATGAGGAAGGAATCAACAAGATTCTCGACGCATACAACGGCGACTTAAAGCCATTCACCAACAAGCTTCAGGCAGTAATTGACGCAGGTGAGGAATATCAGACATACTCAGCAATCGCTGATGGACAGACGGGCAGCGTTAAGTTCATATATAAATTAGCTTCAATAGATGCTAAGGCAGATAGCGACAAATAATTAATTAAAGGATGTTTAAAGATTATGGGAGGCAAAAATGGGCTGGATAGAATATCTGTTAATCGTGGCGGGAAGCTCACTGGAGATTTTCGTTGCGATGGAATGTCAGGGATCCCTGATCCAGAAAGTAAATAAGAAACAGCTTACAGCCATTTGCTTCATAGTTGCAGTTTGCCAGTTGTTAGCAATGTACATCGGGTATTTCCTGTCAAGCTTCCTTAATGGGAAATACTCGGTGAAGGATGAAGCACTTTTAGGAGAGATAATTTCTATCGGAATACTGATAGGACTGGGGGTCAGGCTTATAGGAAAGGCTATAAGAAATGAAAGGATTGAGGAGCACTGTCAGGCACAGCTTGACATGAAAAGAGTGTTAAGGATAGCAGGAATCACCGCATTTTATACGGTTCTTGCAGGAATAGCATTCGGCTTCCTCGGTACAGGACTTTTCACCATTATGATAATGGTGGCGCTGCTCACTGTTATCTGTATAGTGGCAGGCATTTACACAGGATATCACTTCGGTTTCGAGCAGAAGACAAAGGTATATATCGTGGGGGCGATACTCTTTTGGGCGGCTGGAATTGATGTGATAGTAAGGCTTGTAAGTGCAAAATAATGCATAGGGCTCTGTTCGAAAGGACAGGGCTTTTTTGCTGCCTGAAATAAGACAAGAAAATACATATTTTGTACTGTGACCAGGGACACTCGCGTCGGGCTGTCGAACGCCTAAAAGAACACAGCCTTTCCATGCAAAAATCCGTCCGGAAATTGCTCGCAGCGTCACAGAGGAACTGCAAAGCACACTGCGTGGAAGCCCAAGACATATACAGCATGCTTGCGGAGGATATGTGAGAGCAAGTATGGGCTTGGACAATGTGGAGCCAAATTAGATTGACAATCAAAGGTGGAAATGTTAGTATTGGTTAGTCAAAACTAACCAAGAAAGGGGAAACGAATGGATGGAAGAGGGGAATGAGAAGCAAATGTTTGTTAGGATAAGAAATCTTCAAAAGAGTTATGGGAGTGGCTCAAGTAGAACACAAGTGCTAAAGCATGTGGATTTGGATATTGAAAAGGGGAAAATCTGCACGATTTTAGGACCGTCAGGTTCTGGAAAATCCACTTTGCTAAATGCGATTGGTGGAATGGATACGGTAGATCAAGGGCAAATTTTGATAGAGGGAATGGATATCAGTGCAATGAAGTATGCGCAGTTAACAGAATATCGAAGAACATATATTGGGTATATTTTTCAGTTCTATAATCTGATTCCGGATTTGACAGTGAAAGAAAATATGGAAACGACAAAATACCTGGGTACGGATACGATGGATGTGGAAGAACTGCTGGATATTTTGGGATTACGGGAGCATCAGTTTAAATTTCCGTCAGAACTGTCGGGCGGTCAGCAGCAGAGATGCGCAATTGGAAGAGCGCTGGTAAAGAAACCGAGTCTGCTTTTGTGTGATGAACCGACCGGTGCGTTAGATTCCAAAACTTCGCAGGATATTCTGGAACTGCTGGAAAGACTCAATAAAGAGTTTGGGATGACAATGATTCTGGTAACACATAATGCGGATATTGCGGGGATGTCCGATCAGATTGTGGAAATCCGGGATGGAGAAATTGTAAGAAATCAGGAGAACCCCAATAAACTGACAGCAAAGGAAGTGGGAACTCATGCTATATAAAAGATATTTCAGAGAACTAAAAAGAAATCCCGGAATCTATCTGGCTATTTTTATTATTTTATCCATCGGCTTGGGGACGGTCTTTGGCGGAAATGCCGGAGATGACAGTATGATAGCCAAGGTTGAGGATGTGATGAAAAATGCAAATACATCCGATGGTTATGCCGTTATGGCTTTGCCGATCAATGAACAGGCGCTTGAAGATGAAAAATCCCTTGAAATCGAAGCGGCATTTTATTTGGATTGCGATACCAAAGACGGCTCATTGAGAGTGTTTGCAGATAGAGCAAATATAAATCGGGCTTATGTGGAAGATGGGAAACTTCCGGAAGAGGCGGATGAGGTATTTCTAGAGAAACACTATAGCGAGGAGCATGGATATGGAATCGGTGACAGTATCAAGATTGGTGATACAACATATGAAGTAAGTGGAATCGGAATATTGCCGGATTACATTTATGTCTTGAAAAAAAGTACGGATATGTCTTCTCACACAGAGAGCTTTAGTGTTGCAGTTGTCAGTGAAGAGGAGATGGAGCGACTTGTCACCGAGCATGCGGGAACAACTACATATCAGTATAATTTTAAAGTGAAGAAGAACGGGGATATTGCGGATGCAGAGGAGTTTTTTTCTAATTTGCAGGAGAACGTACCGTTAGAATTTGTAAACAGTGCGTATGATCCCAGAATGATTACTTACAAAGAAGACTGTGCAATGGTAAAGCGGGCAACTATGGTATTTGCTGTGATTTTACTTATTGTCATTGCGTATGTGATCGGCGTATTTCAGAAAAACAGAGTGGAAGAAGAACGAAAATATATCGGAACATTAAGCGCACTTGGTTATCGAAGAAGAGAATTGATATTGCATTATACGGGGTTGCCAATGATTATCGCGCTTTTGGGAGGGATAGGCAGTCTTGCATGTGGAAGGGCGGTCTTTTCCAAAATGTTGACACAGGATAGTGTGGATTTATATTCTATGCCGGATTTTGAAGCGCATCTGTCATTGTATATTATTTTATTTGCAGTGATCGTGCCTCCGCTTATTATGGGAAGCATAGGATTTGTGATGCTGAACAAAAAAATCTCCGATTGTCCGGACAAAATCATAAGACCCGCGCAAAAGAATAGAAACGTGAAACTGAATTTGAATGCAGTACCCTATCTTACGGCTTTTCGTATGCGACAATTTGTGAAAGAAATTTCAGGCAATCTGGTTATGATGGGAGGAATATTTGTTGCAACCGTTTTATTGCTGTTAGGCTATTCCATTTACAGTTCGGTGGATAATTACAGGGAAAATGTGTTGACGGATGTTAGTTATGACTATCTTTATATGGTGTCGGACGGGCAAATAGTTCCTGAGGGAGCAGAAAAATTGCTTGTGCAGAATGTAAAAGGAAAAAGCTCTGTACCGGGGATGAATTTAAAACTGAATCTGTACGGAATAGAAGAAGACAGCGCCTATTTTCCGAAGGTGGAATCCGCGGAGGTAAAAGAGGATAGCTATCCGGCAGTGATATCAGAATCACTGGCTGCCAAGTGCGGGTTAGAGGTAGGAGATTTTCTTGAGGTGAAGAATGCATCTAAGACGAATACCTATGAGCTTGAGGTAACGGCAATCGTGACTTATTCGAATGGACTAAGTATTTTTATGTCCCGAAATACAGCAAATGAGATGTTTGACATGGACGAGACATACTACAATGCATTGGTAAGCAAAGAAAAGCTGGATGGGAATGAGGTGGGAGCATTTTCTACGACAAACAGCAGCGAATATGAGGAAGCGGCCCAAAGTATGCTGGATTCTTTGATGCTGATTATAATAGCATTGCTTGGCTCCGCCGTTGTTATTTATATTATGGTAATCTATCTGATGGTGAAATTTATGATGGATAAGGCAAAATATAATATTTCTCTGCTTGAAATCCTGGGGTACCGTGTGAAAGAAGTAAACCGGATTTATCTGGGAGGAGAGAGCTTTGTTGTCCTGTTTGCAATCCTTCTTTCGCTGCCGCTTGGAACGCTGGTATTGCAGGGAATCTTTCCGTATTTGACAGCGGGCTATAGCTTTTATATTTCTCCGTATATTGGAATGACCGAATATTTGATTTTGGCATGCTTTATGTTTGTTGGATATGGGGGAATTTATATGTATCTAAAACGTCAGGTCAGAAAAATTGAATTCACTTATATATTAAAGGAGAGGGAGTAAGGGTGGAAAAAAGAAAAATGAATAATATTCGTAGCAGAGCAGTAGAGATTATAGATGTAGAATTGATTTGTGTTTAGGAGGACAAAGCGGCAGATATAATGTTAAAAGTAGTTGCGTGCGCACGCACAATGATGTATAATACGTTCTGATTGGAGGTATATATCTATGCAACTATTAAAATGGCTTTCAGTAACAGACCGATTTTACAAAATCTATTTGGACAAGCAACTTGCCCCCTATGGAATCAACAACAGTCAATATATGTTCTTAATCAAAATCTGTCGTTCGCCCGGTATTCTACAAGATTCTTTGTTGAATATGTTCTATGTTCATCCAAGCAATATTGTACGGACGGTTGCGACATTGGAAAAGCAGGGAATGATTACACGTTCTCCCAATGATAAGGATAAGCGGACATGTAAATTGTATCCTACAGAAAGAGCATTGTCTATTATTGACGAGATACAGATGATATGCGAAAAGACAGAAGCTCTTTTATTGCAGGGTATGAGCGAATCCGAGCAGAACCTTTTTATGGATTTCTTAATACAGGCGGGCAGAAATATCACATCGGAACTCCATATAGAGAGAAAGGGGGATGAATTTAATGACTGAGAATCCCCTAGGATATGAAAAAATTTCAAAACTGTTGAAAGATTTTGCTGTTCCCAGTATTGTGGCGTCTCTTGTCGGCTCAATCTACAATATTGTGGATCAGATTTTTATTGGTCAAGGGGTCGGTTATTTGGGAAATGCAGCAACCAATGTTGCCTATCCGTTTTCTACCATCTGCCTTGCCATTGCACTACTGGTCGGAATTGGCAGTGCTTCCCATGTTTCCCTCTGTCTTGGACGCAAAGAGCCGAAAGCTGCCGCCAAAGCAGCGGGAAATGGTATTGTTCTGATGGGAATTTTCGGAATTATTTATTTGCTGGTTGGAGAAACTTTTCTGTCTTTGCTCCTAAAGGCATTTGGGGCAACGACAGATGTATTTCCATATGCAAAGCAGTATGCCAGCATAACATTGATTGGAATGCCGTTTCTCATTGTAACGAATGGTATGAGCAATTTGATTCGAGCAGATGGAAAACCAAAGTATTCAATGGTCTGCATGGTTGTGGGAGCTATTATCAATACCATTCTTGACCCCATTTTTATTTTTGTTTGCGATTGGGGAATTGCCGGCGCAGCTTGGGCAACAGTTATTGGGCAAATTTTTTCCTTCATACTCGCACTCCGTTATCTATGGCGTTTCCAAACAATCCATTTTGAAAAAGAGTCGTTTTTATTGGACATCAAAGAAAGCATGAAAATTTGCAGCATGGGAATCAGCAGCAGCTCAAACCAGATTGCAGTTACCGTGATTCAAATCATTCAGTACAATTCGTTGACTTATTACGGCGCATTATCAAAATATGGAACAGATATTCCCTTAGCTGGTTGCGGAATCGTTATGAAAACAAATGCCATAATCCTTGCGATTGTTGTAGGAATCTCGCAGGGAACACAGCCGATTATCGGCTTCAACTATGGGGCAGGGCAATACCGTCGTGTACGGGAGGCTTACCTGCTTGCGGTAAAATGGAACCTTGTTGTTTCCACTATTGCTTTCATCGCATTTCAATTTTTCCCGCAATCTATCATTTCGCTATTCGGAGATGGGGACAAGCTGTATTTTGAATTTGCTGTTTTGTTCATGCGTACCTATCTTTTCATGGTGTTGGTAAATGGTGTGCAGTTGCTTTCTTCCAGCTTTTTTACCGCAATAGGAAAATCGTTAAGAGGTGCTCTGTTGGCATTAACAAGGCAGACCTTTTTCTTGATTCCGCTTACCCTGCTGCTCCCGCTTCGTTTCGGAATTATGGGAGTATTGCTAGCGGGGCCTGTTGCTGATTTTTCAGCGTTTGTGCTATCTGTTGTACTGGTGGGTATAGAATTAAAAAAACAAAAAAATGACATGTAAACAACAAACACTTGTGAATGTCAAGCACTTTGTTGTTTCGGTTAGCATAGATAGTGCAAATTAAGATGGTATCTGAATAGAAAATACAGTATGCTAAATATTTTACAAGGCTTGGAATCATGTTAAAAAGACATGATTTCAGGCCTTTTTATGTCTTGATACCTTTTTGATACTTTTTCTCTCAGAAAAAATAAGAAACTATTGTACCTACATTCGTGCCTATCTGGATTATCTGACAAATATTCTTCACAAATCACCGGAAGATGTTTCCTGGGAAGAACTGCGTGATCACATCAGATGGTTACAGAAATCCAGAAATATCATAAAGAAAAACTGTATGATTGGGAAGTAGGGATTTAATCTCTACTTCCTTTTTAGTTTACATAACAAAAATATCCTGTTTATTTTGCCAACTATAATATGAAAGTGATTTTGATAAATTGATGAATGATATGAAAAAGGATGATGCTATCCATTAGTACCACAAAATTTCTTATTGCAGAATTAGCGGTTGCAGATTATAATTTCCATAGGTGGACAAGCAAACCGACAGAATATTATTCTGTGAATAGCAAACCAACCTGCAAACCACCAGAACTGCACACAATAATGAAAAAATGCAATGGTACTGGAATGGTACTAAAAATATGTGAAACGAAAAATAATGTGTGGAAAAGACACATATTATCAATACAAAACAGTATAGATAACCATATTAAAACAACCAGAATCAAACCAAACTTTGCGAGTTTGAATAACGGACTAAAATGCCGAAAGCCAGTATTTATGCGGGTTTTCGGCATTTGTTTTATCGAATGGCTCTGGTTTGGCTCTATTTGTGGGGAGAGTAATTGATGCAAATGTAATTATTCAGAAGAATGAAAAGGAAAAAATGATATGAAGAAATGCAAACTTCTTTTATTTGATTTAGACGGAACTTTATTACAGAGTGACAAAACAATATCAACCAGAACATTATCAGCTCTAAAAAAATGCAGGGGAAATGATATATTGATAGGTGTTTCCACCTCCAGAAGTGAGCAAAACTCTTTGGTATTTTTAAATGAATTGATGCCCGATATTTTAATATCGAGTGGAGGTGCATTAGTAAAATACAAAACAGAATATATTTATAGGGCAGAATTTTCCGAAGAAGAAACGAATGTGATGATTGACATGGCAAGAAATATTTGTGGAAATGATTGCGAAATTACGATAGACACAATAGATGCACATTATTGGAATTATAAAATAGATCCTAAGAAGTTAGATAAGAGTTGGGGAGATAGTATTTATACAGATTTTTCAGATTTTAACGAATGTTCATTAAAAATGTGTGTTGAGATATTTAATCAAGATAAGGCAGATAAGCTGACTCGAAGTCTCTCTGATTGTGATTGTATTCGTTTCTCTGATGGATTTTGGTACAAGTTTACAAAAAAGAATGTGACGAAAGAAAACGCAATTATGAAGATTACGGAAGTATGTGGATTTAGTACAGATTCAATTATTGCATTTGGAGATGATTATGCAGATATCGGAATGCTTGAATTATGTGGAACAGGTGTTGCAATGGGGAATGCGATTGATGAGGTAAAAGAGAGAGCTGATATTGTAATTGGTTCAAATGATGAAGATGGTATTGCGGGTTTTATTGAAAATGAAATATTATAGATATGTACATGGAGAGGAAATATGGTGGAAGTAAAATTTTATGATACGGTTAATGATGAACTATTGAAATTTGCAGTGATTATCTCACAGAGTAACGGCAAGTGGGTATTTTGCAAGCATAAAGAAAGAGATACATATGAAGTGCCGGGAGGGCATAGAGAAGATGGTGAGGATATTCTTGAAACAGCCAAACGAGAACTATATGAAGAAACAGGAGCAATAACTTTTGATATTACTCCAATTTGTATATATTCTGTGACTGCACCAGATAATTTCGATGGAATGGAGACTTTTGGAAAATTATTCTTCTCAGATATACATACATTTGAAAAAGAGCTTCACAGTGAAATTGAAAAAATAGCAATTATGGATGAACTACCGATTAATTGGACTTACCCAGAAATTCAACCCAAACTGCTAGAAGAAGCAAGAAAAAGAGGATTTTGCCCCAAAAAGGACGAAATAAAATGGCTATTTTTTGATGTTGGGTCGACATTGGTTGATGAAAGCAAAGTTTATGAAGACAGGATGAAAAGGATAGCGGATTTATCAGGTTTAACTTACGAGCAAATTTATAAATATGCCATGACGTTTTATAAAGAAAACAAAAAAGGAGATTTAGAGGTAGCAAGGCAATTGGGGCTGAAATTACCTAAATGGGAATCGCAATACGAGAGGCTGTATACAGATACTAAAGATTGTTTGAAAAAGTTAAGTAGAATTTATAAAATTGGTGTAATTGCAAACCAATCATTAGGAACTTCTGAGAGATTAGAAAATCTTGGAGTACGAAAATATATTGATTTGATTATCGCATCAGCAGAAGAAGGCGTTTCAAAACCTGATAGGCGCATATTTGAAATTGCATTGGAAAGAAGCTGTTGTAAGCCAGAGAATGCAGTCATGATTGGTGACCGTATTGATAATGATATTGTACCCGCAAAACAGTTGGGTATGAAAACTATATGGGTAAAACAGGGATTTGGAAGTTTGTGGAATATAACAGATGAGAGTGAAAAAGCTGATATTGAAGTTAATAATCTATCTGATATTTTGAATTTTTTATAGGAGACCAGTTATGAAATATGCAAAGAAATTAAGAAAAGGTGATAAAGTTGCAATAGTGAGTTTATCGAGTGGAATGCTAGGTGAAGCATTTTGTAGTCATAATATTGAAATCGGTGTTAAGAGATTAAGGGAATATGGTTTAGAACCATCGTTTATGCCAAATTCGCTAAAAGGAATTGAATATTTGAAGGCTAATCCCAAAGCAAGGGCAAAAGATTTAAAAGATGCTTTTATGGATGATTCAATTGCTGGCATTATATGTGCAATAGGCGGCGATGATACTTACAGACTTTTGCCATATTTGCTAGAGGATGAGGAATTTATTGATGCAGTTCACAAGAGTCCAAAATTGTTCACGGGTTTTTCAGATACTACGATTAATCATTTGATGTTTTATAAGCTGGGACTATCTACATATTATGGACCTAATTTTATATGCGACTTAGCAGAAATCTCTGATGAAATGCTGCCATATAGCAAGAAGGCATTTGAAAGCTATATAGAAGGAAATGAATATCGTGAGATTACATCAAGTGAAATATGGTATCAGGAAAGAACTGATTTTTCAAAAGAGGCAGTTGGGACAGAGAGAATTTCTCATAGAGAAGAACATGGATTTGAATTATTACAGGGGAAAGAATGTTTTGAGGGAAGACTGTTAGGCGGTTGTTTAGAGAGTTTATATGATATTTTGACAACAACGAGATATGAAGATGAAAAAGCAGTATGCGAAAAATATGGATTATTTCCTGATATAGAGGAGTGGAAAGAGAAGATTCTTTTTATAGAAACCTGTGAAGAAAAGCCTGTACCAGAGCAGTTTGAAAAAGAAATTGCTATCCTTAAAGAGAAAGGTGTATTTGATGTTGTTAGTGGAGTTTTGGTTGGAAAACCACAGGATGAAGCATACTACGATGAATATAAAAATATTCTTGTGAAGGTAGTAAATAATCCAGATTTACCGATTGTTTATAATGTGAATTTTGGACATGCAACTCCAAGATGTACTTTGCAGTATGGTGCTGTGGCTAGAGTGGATATGAAAAGGAAAATAATAAAATGTGAGGTAATGTAAATATGCTAAGATTAAGACCATACAATAAAAATGATGCAGAAATAATTATGTCGTGGATAAAGGGAGAGAATGCTTTTTATAAATGGACAGCAGGAGTTTTAGGTGAATATCCAATTTCTGCGGAGCAGTTCAATACGGTAAGTAATCTTATGGCATTTACTGCTATTGATGATAATGAGATAGTGGGATTTTTTACCATGAGAAGACCGAATGAATTTTATGAGGAATTACGGTTTGGCTTTGTAATTGTTGATTCGAAAAAACGTGGGCAGGGATATGGCAAAAATATGCTGAAATTAGGCTTAAAATATGCTAAAGAAATATTTGGAGCTAATAAAGTTTCATTAGGTGTTTTTGAGAATAATGAATCAGCTTATTATTGCTATAAGGCAATAGGTTTTGAGGATGTATCTCAAGATGAAATAGAAAAGTATACTGTAATGGGAGAAGAATGGAATTGCCTAGAATTGGAAATGAAACTATAAAATAAGATTTATATTGTAATTGTTCTTGCAGAGAGAATGATATATATGTTAGGATACTGTCTAAGGAAAGTACCCATGACAGGGCGTTAAGCGTCCGGGGGACGCTTGTTTAGCGCCGACCGGAGCGATGCGTAGAGGTAGCCTCCCGAGTTTATGATACCGGGCAACCGGAATACATAGGAAGGTCGCTGGATGTCCAGTGGACATCCGTTTAGCGAGGACCGAAGCGGAGCGTAGACGGTGGCGCCGATGACAGCTTATGAGATCGTTTCGATTTTCATTGGGCTATTAGCATTGCTGATGTCCTTTGGTAGCTTGATTTCTTCGATATTTTCATTGATATGCTGAAGGCTGACAGCATACTCTTCTTCTGAATATTCATCTTTAGCACTTATCATATTTTCACGAATTTCCAGAGCTTTCATATAGGTACAGAGTTTTTTATTGATGAGATTGTTTTTAAATGACAGCTTAACAGTAGATGGTTTGAAATTGCCCTCATCGTCCTTATCTGCTTCAAATTTCATATCAATCTGGTCATCTAACTTAAACAGTAGTGATAATACATCAGAAACTGTTTCTATATCAAAATCCATAAAAATGTGGCTCTTCATTAGAATGTGTGGTATAGAAAATCGGCTCAAAGCCGCATAAAAACTTGAAAAAGCATATGAGCTCTATTAAGGTTGAGGTGCATGCCACCAAAGGCGAACAGTGTCGATGTGGGATTTGTGGAAAAAAATCAAAGTTCTATGACAATGGTAATGAAGGTGCCAGAACCTGGAGAGCCTGCGATTTGGCAGAACATAAAGTTATTCTGGTTGCAAACGGGGCGGAAAACAATTAAAATTATGAAGGAGGACACATATAATGGAAATGTGTTACGCTATTGAAATTTCTTAAAGCTGCTCCGTGGCAGGTAAAAGTCGTTATTGGCGTAAGTACTTTTGCGACATTGTATGCATTAGGTAGTTGGGATTTATTTTAATTTTAATAATGCTGAAAACGGAGTTGCACATTAATTATTTAGCGTGACAGCTCCGTTAAGGAGAAAAAATGAGAAGTAAAATGATGGGATTCAATATTTTGACATATTTTATTTTGTTTTCTGTTGGTTTTTTTGGAGGATTTAGATATTTAAAGGAGTTGATTACTCCTTATTTAACAGGGTTTTTCTTTAATGCTGAAGAG
>OHKD01000237.1_pt1 | contig 25787 bp, 20 predicted proteins | sample 1568801 | NCBI WGS metagenome assembly OHKD01 (sample SAMEA3879525, study PRJEB24766) | human gut metagenome | biome: human-associated habitat; feature: feces | place: USA | collected 1985/1987
GTGGATGAGGTGCAGAAATTCCTGGAGGCCAAGGGGGTCACGGTCAAGCAGTATGCGTTCTCTGACTCCAATGATCTGGCTGCGGTCTGCCAGAACGCTGCCAATGAGAACGACGTGCTCTACGTGCCGACGGATAATACGGTGGCTGCCAACGCAGGCATCGTGGACGGCATTTGCCGCCCCATGAAGAAGCCGGTGTTTGCTGGGGAGGAGGGCATCTGCTCCGGCTGCGGTGTGGCAACTTTGTCCATCAGCTATTACGATTTGGGCTACACCACCGGCGAGATGGCCGTCCGGGTGCTGAAGGGGGAGGCGGATATCTCCCAGATGCCCATTGAGTACACCAGCACAACCAAAAAGTACAACGCCGCCATCTGTCAGGAGCTGGGCCTTACCGTTCCCGAAGGCTACGAGGCGATTGAGAGCTGAGAGGAAATAAGCGAAAAAACTGCGTTATGCAGTGGAATGACGGTGGGCAAAGCTTTCCAAAGGCTTTGCTCCGCCGCTGCCTATGATAAAAAAAGTGGATTTGATGGGGAGGTTTTACGTTGGAACTCATTGCAAGACTGGCTAACCTGCCGGGCGCACTGCCAGGTGCCTGCGCCCAGGGCCTGGTGTGGGGCATCATGGCTATTGGTGTCTACCTGACCTACCGCATCCTGGATGTGGCCGACCTGACCGTAGATGGCTCCTTTGGCACCGGCGGTGCGGTCTGCGTCATGTGCCTGCTTTCCGGCCAAAGTGTCTGGGTCTCGCTGCTGGCAGCGCTGGCAGCAGGGCTGCTTACCGGTTTTGTCACCGGGATACTGCATACCTTTATGGGCATCCCAGCCATTCTGGCCGGCATCCTGACCCAGCTTGCCCTCTACTCGGTAAACCTAAAGATCATGGGCAAGGCAAACCAGTCCATCAACGTGGACAAATACGATCTGCTGATCTCGCTGCGCTGGGTCAAGGAGCTGGCACTCCGCAACCCCATTGCAGTGGTAACGCTGGCCACGGCGGCGGTCATTGGTGTTTTGTACTGGTTCTTTGGCACCGAGCTGGGCTGCGGCATCCGTGCCACAGGCTCCAACCCCCAGATGTCCCGTGCACAGGGCATTAACACCAATTTTAACCTGGTGCTCGGGCTGGCGGTCTCCAACGGTCTGGTGGCTCTCAGCGGTGCGCTGCTGGCACAGTATCAAGGCTTTGCAGATGTCAGCATGGGCCGGGGCGCCATCGTCATCGGTCTGGCGGCGGTGATCATTGGCGAAGCGGTATTCAGCAAGCTGTTCCATAACTTTGCCCTCAAGCTGCTTTCGGTGTCCCTGGGGGCCATTCTTTACTATATCGTGATCCAGCTGGTGCTCACCCTGGGCTTTGACGCCAATCTGCTCAAGCTGCTCAGCGCAATGGTGGTGGCAGTGTTCCTGGCCATACCATACTGGCGGGGCAAATACTTTGCAAAGCCTGCTGCCAAAAAGACGCAGAAGGAGGAGACGCACCATGCTTGAGATCCAAAATATTTTCAAGACCTTCAATCCTGGCACCGTTAATGAAAAGCGGGCGCTGAACGGCCTCTCTCTGCACCTGAACGCGGGGGATTTTGTCACCGTGATCGGCGGCAATGGCGCAGGCAAATCCACGATGCTGAACGCTGTGGCCGGTGTCTGGCCGGTGGATGAAGGCAAGATCTTGATCGATGGCCAGGATGTTACCCGTTTAGGGGAACATCAGCGGGCTGCCTATATTGGCCGGGTCTTTCAGGACCCCATGACCGGCACCGCCGCAACCATGCAGATCGAGGAGAACCTGGCGCTTGCAGCCCGCCGGGGACAGCGGCGGGGGCTGCGTATCGGCATCACCAAGGCAGAGCGGGAGCGCTATCGGGAGCTGCTGCGCAGCCTGGACCTCGGCCTGGAGGACCGGCTCACCGCCCGGGTAGGGCTGCTTTCTGGTGGCCAGCGCCAGGCACTGACTTTGCTGATGGCAACCATGAATAACCCGAAGCTCCTGCTGCTGGATGAGCATACAGCTGCCCTGGACCCCAAAACTGCCCTTAAGGTGCTGACCCTCTCTGCCGAGCTGGTGGAGAAAAATCACCTGACCACCATGATGATCACCCACAATATGAAGGATGCCATCAAGTACGGCAACCGCCTGATTATGATGTACGATGGCCATATTATTTACGATGTGAGCGGGGCAGAGAAAAAGTCTCTCCAGGTGTCGGATCTTTTGGCTAAGTTCCAGATCGCCTCCGGCGGAGAGTTCGCTAACGACCGCATGATGCTCTCTTGATGCTGCAGCAAGCATAGCGTATAACAAAAGCGGGCAGACTCCTGTATAAGGAGCCTGCCCGCTTTTTGCTGTTATGTCAGCGCTTGATATCGTAATTCATGTACATCAGGTTGCGGATCGAGCTTACATCATCGGTGATGTTGGCATCGCCATGGATGGTGTGCTTGATGGCGCTGGAGGCCACTGCAAAGTTGATCATGTCCATGGGCTTGTAGTCGTGCAGCATGGCGTAGATCAGGCCGCTGGCAAAGGCGTCGCCGCCGCCCACACGGTCCAGGATATTAAAGGTGAACAGCTTGCTCTCAAAGGTATGGCCCTCGTACCACATAAAGGCTTTCAGGCTGTTCTCGCTGCCGCTGTGAGCGTAGCGCACATGGCGGGCAATGCAGCGGAGGTTGGGGTAGCGCTCGATAAAACGCTGGAAGATCTCGTCCTGCTGCTCATAGCTGGGCTGCAGGGGCACGCCGTCCTTCCAATCGCCCTTGGTGTGGTCGTTCTCATCCTTCCACAGGTGATAGGGCTCAATGCCCAGCAGCACGTCCACATAGGGCAGGCAAGCGGTGCAGAAGTCCCGGGCTTCCTCCCAGCTCCACAGAGAGCTGCGGAAGTTGCCGTCAAAGCTGACGGTCAGGCCCTTCTTCTTGGCCACCTTCAGCAGGTCCAGCACCAGGCCGCGGCAGTTGGGGGCCAGCGCCGGGGTAATGCCGCTCAGGTGCAGCCAGTCAAAACCATCCAGCAGCTCATCCAGGTCTACCTGGGTAAAGTCATACTCGGTAATGGCGCTGTGCTTGCGGTCATACGTCACTTTGGAGGGGCGGATGCCATAGCCGGTCTCCAGGTAATAGGTGCCCAGGCGGTGGCTGGGGGTCTCGGCCTGGGTGGTCAGGATCATGGGGGTGCAGTGTACGTCGTTGGAGCGCAGCCAGCGCACGGCGCTTTTGCCCAGGCTGTTGTTGGGCACTACGCTGAAGAAGGTGCTGTCCACCCCCAGGTTTGCCAGCGCCAGCGCAATGTTGGCTTCGCTGCCGCCATAGCTGGCCTCGAAATTGGAGGCCATGCGGATCTTTTCATAGTTCGGCGGGGTCAGACGGAGCATGATCTCGCCACAGGTGATAAACTTCTGGCCGGGGGCCTCGTTGCCCAGGATCGGGTTAAAATGTTCCATAATGCTCCTCCTTGGTCTGTACAGGTGGTGTGACCCAGTGCAGGTTCGCTGTTGCATTGTTGTATACATTATAGCTCTTTTGGGGGCCAATTACAAGCGACAACATCCCCTTGGATGTGAAAAATCTCGGCGGATTTTTTCGTCTAATCTGCCAGTTTTTTGAGGGGGATCATAGTCCGGTCAGGTCAAACAAGGGGGTGTATTCCTCCTTGGCGCTGCTTTTTTGCTGCATATAACCGGCCGAAAGCCCCTTGTCCATTGCATAATTGACCACCCGGCGGTACTCGTAGGTGGTGATGCGCCGGCCGATGCCATGGTCCGCTGCGTGGTAGAAAGGGGTGTACTGGCTCATCAGGCTGGGGATAAAGCAGCCCGGGTCGGCATCGTTCCAGGCGGCCATCTGGTCCAGCACGGCAAAGCTGTCCTCGGTATGGCCGGGCAGGGCAAGATGCCGCAGGATCACACCCCGGCGCAGGATGCCCTCTGCATCCAGCACAGGGCGGCCAGTCTGTGCCATCATGGCCTCAATAGCGGCTTTTGCCACTGCAAAATAATCCGGCGCGGCAGACAGCTCTGCCGACACAGCCGGGGAGACGTATTTCAGGTCTGCCAGCCAGATATCTACATAGCCCTGCCAGGCGGCGATGCTCTCCAGCGTCTCGTAGCTGCCGGTATTGCAGACGATGGGCAGGGTCAGCCCCTCGGCACGGGCCTTGTCCAGTGCAGCCGTGATCCAGGGCCGCCACTGTCCCGGGGTGACCAGGTTGATGTTGTGGGCGCCTTTTTGCTGCAATTCCAAAAAGATCGCCGCCAGACGGTCCACGCTCAGCTCCTTGCCCTGTACTTCGGCGCTGATGGGATAGTTCTGGCAGTAACAGCATTTCAGGGTGCACCCGGAGAAAAACACCGTGCCGCTGCCCCGCTGTCCGCTGATGCAGGGCTCCTCCCAAAAGTGCAGTGCCGCACGGGCTGCTTTCAGCACACCGGCAGCGCCGCAAAAGCCTGCCTGTCCCTGGGCCCGCCGGGCCATGCAGCGGCGGGGGCAAAGGGTGCACCGGTCCGGTGCAGGAAAAAACGAGGGATTAGACATAGTATCCAAAGACCTTTCCGAAGATTTGACAAATACAGTATACCATCTTTTGCCCGGCCCGTGTTATACTTAGAGCGGAAATTTGAAAAAAAGTTGGGAGGACGACATGCAGACCGATACGGAACTGATCCGCACAAACCTCAAATATCTTACCCTGCTGGCCAGAGACTACCCCTCTCAGGCTGCCGCTGCCAGCGAGATCATCAATACTCAGGCGCTGCTGAAACTGCCCAAGGGGACAGAGCATTTCATGAGTGACCTGCACGGGGAGAACGAGGCGTTTGTCCACATCCTGAACTCGGCTTCCGGTGTCATACGGGAAAAGGTGGATATTGTTTTGGGGCCGGATACCCCGGAGCAGACCCGCGCAGAGCTGGCCACCCTGATCTATTACCCCCACGAAAAGCTCCCGCAGCTCAAGGCACAGTGTCCGGACCAGGAGGCCCTGTCCCGCTGGTACCAGGACACCCTGCTGCAGCTGATCGAGCTGTGCCGTCTGGTATCTTCCAAACACACCCGGGCCCATGTGCGCCGCTGCCTGCCCGCCAGCTGCGGTTATATCCTGGATGAGCTGCTCCATGCCCATTTTGAGGACCACAATAAGGATCTGTATTACGGCCAGATCGTGGGCAGCATCATCGAGAACGGACGGGCAGACCGGTTCATCGTGCGCCTGTGCGAGATGATCAAGCGCCTGGCGGTGGATAAGCTGCACATTGTGGGCGATCTGTTCGACCGGGGACCGCATCCGGAGATCATCCTGGATCTGTTGATGCGCCACCACAGTGTGGACATCCAGTGGGGCAACCACGACGTAGTGTGGATGGGGGCCGCATCCGGCAGCCCGCTGTGCATCTGTACAGTGCTTAAAACGACCCTGGCGTACCATAACCATGGGATGCTGGAGGACTGCTACGGCATCAACCTGCGGCATTTGCAGCGTATGGCAGACCGCTATTACGGCGGAGACGACCTGACCCTTTGGATGCCCCACACCGATGCAGCCCGTGGCCCGTATACCTGGGGGATGCTGCACCGCTGTGCGGTGATGCACAAGGCAGTCACCATCCTGATGCTCAAGCTGGAGTGTCAGGTCATCGACCGGAACCCGGATTTCAAGATGCAGGAGCGGGACTTCCTGCGCCGCATCCACTGGCAGAAGGGCACAGTGACCGTGTCCGGGCGGGAGTATCCGCTGCGGGATACGGCGTTTCCCACCGTAGACCCGGCTGACCCCACTGCATTGAACGAAGACGAGCAGCTGGTGCTGGATAAGCTGGTGCAGTCGTTCCGGCAGAGCCGGCGGCTGCAGACCCACGTGGAGTTTTTGTATGCCAAGGGCAGCGTATACCATATCGAGAACGGGAACCTGCTGTATCATGGGGCAGTCCCCATGACGGCAGACGGTGCGTTTGCGCAGGAAGAGTTTGAAGGCAAATGCTACTCCGGCCGTGCACTGATGGATTATTGCGATGCACGGGCACGGCGGGGCTACTATGCGCCGGAGGGCAGCGCTGCCCGTCAGAGCGGCCAGGACTTTTTATGGTATCTATGGTGCGGCAAGCTCTCGCCCTTGTTTGGGCGCAGCGCCATGACGACCTTTGAGCGGCTGTATATCGCCGACCCGGCTGCCCATGTGGAGGTCAAAGACCCCTATTATACCTGGTACAATGAGGAGCAGACCTGTCAGCGCATCCTGTCCGAGTTTGGGTTGGGGGCCAACTGCCATATCGTCAATGGTCATGTGCCGGTGCAGGAGAAAAACGGGGAAAGCCCCATCAAAGGCGGCGGACGTTTGGTGGTCATCGACGGCGGATTCTGCCGCGCCTATCACGAAAAGACCGGTATTGCCGGGTATACGCTGGTCTATTCCTCCCGCACCATGTCTCTGCGCACCCATCAGCCCTTTGTCAGCGCAGAGAAAGCGATCCATGAAAATTTGGATATCCTATCCCAGACGGATATCCTGGAAACGGAGGACCGGCGCATCCTGGTGGAGCAGACCGATGAAGGCGAGACCCTGCGGGAGCGTGTGCGGGATCTGAAGCAGCTGGTCGCGGCCTACCAGCTGGGTTGGATCAAGGAGGCGCAGGACGAGGATCGGATCTGGTAATGCAGAACAGCGAAAAAACAGACAAAATCACCGCCAGTTCGCTGAAAAAATAGGCAAAACGGAAAATAATCTCCCTTATGCGGATGGGGCTTTGCTTTTTGCGTGAAGTAGTGTATAATAAGTTAGCTATGGATGTGCGGGCACAGGCCCATTTGCACAGATACCGGCAGTGCCTGACTGCCGGTGAAAAGGCGATCATTACCTTACGGGCCGACAGAGGGACCGGCCCCGAACAAGGAGATTATAAAATTGGAAAAGTTTGTTATTACGGGCGGCAAGCCCCTGCACGGTGAAGTCACGATCTCTGGCGCAAAGAATGCGGCTGTGGGCATTCTGCCCGCCACGATCCTGGCAGCGGATGTTTGTGTGATCGAGAACCTGCCGGATATCAGCGATGTGGCTGTCAGCCTGAAGATCCTCAGCGTATTGGGTGCAAAGGTGCGTATGCTGAACCGCAACACCTATGAGATCGACACCACCCACCTGCACACCACCAGTGTGCCGGACGATCTGTCCCGTCAGATGCGGGCCAGCTACTACTTCCTGGGGGCGCTGCTGTCCCGTTTTGGCAAGGCGCAGGTGGCTATGCCCGGCGGCTGCAATCTTGGCCCCCGCCCCATCGACCAGCACCTGAAGGTGTTCAGCGCACTGGGCGCAGAGGATAGTGTGGATTACGGCATGATCTCGGTGCGGGCCGAGGAGCTGAACGCTGCCCGCATCTTCTTTGATAAGGTCAGCGTGGGCGCTACCATGAACGGTATGCTCTCGGCCGTGATGGCAAAGGGGCAGACGGTGCTGGAAAACTGCGCAAAGGAACCCCATGTGGTGGACCTGGCAAACTTTTTGAATATGTGCGGCGCCGATATCCGGGGCGCTGGCACCGATGTGATCAAGGTGCGGGGCGTCAGCCAGCTCCACGGCTGCACCTACAGCATTATCCCGGACCAGATCGAGGCAGGCAGCTATATGGTAGCTGCGGCCGCCACCGGCGGGGATGTGCTGATCAAGAATGTCACCCCGAAGCATCTGGAGCCCATCACGGCAAAGCTGCGCCGGGCTGGGGCAGAGGTCGAGGAGTTTGATGACGCAGTGCGGGTGAGCCGTACCGGCCCCATCCTGCCGCTGAAGATCAATACCATGCCCCACCCGGGCTTCCCCACCGATATGCAGCCCTTGATGGGTGTGCTGCTCAGCGTAGCCGACGGCACCAGCACCGTTACCGAAGGCGTGTGGGATAATCGCTTCCGTTATGTGGATGAGCTGCGCAAGATGGGGGCAAATGTGCAGGTGGATGGTCAGGTGGCCGTGTTTGAAGGGGTGGATCACCTCTCTCCGGCACCGCTGCGGGCCAGTGACCTGCGGGCAGGTGCAGCCATGGTGGTGGCAGCACTGATCGCCAACGGCACCAGCGAGATCGAGGAGATCGGCCACATCGAACGCGGCTACGAGAATATCGTGCAAAAGCTCCAGGGGCTGGGTGCAGATATCCGCAAGATCGAGCATCTGCCTGCCTCGCTGGAACAGGCACTGTAAACAAGCAAAAAGAGGACACAGTCCGTCCTGGGGCGGGCTGTGTCCTTTCCGGTACATAGGGGATAGGGGAGGCCCCACAGCTTCTATGGCAGAATTCATTTCCTTGTACTCCGGCTCGTCCGGCAACAGCAGTGTGGTGCGCTGCGGCGAGCGGTATCTGATCGTGGATATGGGCAAAGGCGTGCGCAGCACTACCGCTGCCCTGAAAGCGCTGGATCTGCCGGTAAGCGGCTGTGACGGCATCCTGGTCACCCACGAGCATAGTGACCATGTCAAGGGGCTGAGCACCTTTTTGAAGAAATACCCGCTGCCTGTGTACGGCGCTGCGGCTACGCTGGATTTTTTGGACGCCAATGGCGTGGTTCCCGCAACAAGCTCGCTGCATGAGCTGACCCCCCATGCACAGGAGGAAGTGGGCGCTTTTGGGGTGCAGATGTTCCCCACCAGCCACGATGTGCCCTGTGTGGGCTACCGCATCCAGACCCCGGACGGCAAAACCATGACCATTGCCACCGACCTGGGGGTGCTGACTCCGCCGGTGCATGAGGCGCTTGCCGGCTGTGACCTGGTCGCTTTGGAGAGCAACTATGATCTGCGGATGCTCCGCAGTGGGCCGTACCCTTACTATCTGCGGGCGCGCATCGAGTCCGCCCGGGGGCACCTGTCCAACGACGAGTGCGCCGCAAAACTGCTGGAATTGATCCAGCAGGGGTGCAAAAAGTTTGCGCTCTGCCACCTTTCGCAGGAAAATAACACCCCCGCCCTGGCGCTGCAAACGGTGTTTGCCACGCTGGGGGCAGCGGACGTGGTGCCGGAAAAGGACTGCATCGTCCAGGCACAGCGCCGCAATGAGGTCAGCCCTGCGCTGGAGTTCTGAGAACCAGCCCGCACCCATCGCAGAATTGCGGCGGGGCGGGCTTTTTTTCTTGTCCGGATGTGCTATAATAGAGAAAATACCCTTAGAAAAAGGGGACAAAAAGGAGATGCGCTGCGATGAAGGACCTGTTCCGGCTGGCGAACCAGTATATCCGGGAAAGTGACTGGATGGACCTGGCCCGGATCAAACTCTGCCTGTGTGCTGTGGGGATCCTGCTGGGGATGCAGATCCCCCCAAAGCACCGCAAAGCCGCCGCCCTGGGGGCAGGGGTGGTATTTGTGGCCACCTACCTCCCGCTGATGGGCTGTTTTTTCGCCCTTGTCCGGCGGGAGAGGCTGAAAAGGTAAGGATGTCCAGAACGAACCAGCAGGAGGAAGCTTTTCTCCTGCTGGTTCGTTTTTGGAGGGGGTTCCGAATGTTGGTTGGTGAAAATACACAGGAAGTGAAATGCTAGTATATCAATTTTGCTGAATTTGATAATATATACTTCAAAAAATCCGTGAAATATGGTAAGCTCTCCTTGCAAATGCGGAAAAGCGGCCGCCTGTGGAGGTCCCACGGGCGGAGAAGGCTGCCGCTCTTTTCACTAAAGGAGGAACAAAACATGAGGATCATCTGGAAAAGCGCTGTCTCGCTGGCATTGGTGGCCAGCATGGCAGCGGGTATGATGCTGCCGGTCAGTGCGGCGGCCGCCACGGGCCTGGATGTGGAAAACGCTGTTACGCTGGAAGCAAATGAGTGGTATACCCCTCTGGCACGTCGGATGGCAGGCGCTGGTGTCATCGGCGGTCAGACCAGTGGCTATGATCCCGCAAACCCCTATGTCAACGTGAACGTGGGCGTGTTCCACAACGTGCCTGTGGAGGTCAACGAGAACACCAAGGGCATTGCTACTTACTACCTGCCGGACGGGATGAGCCCCTGGGCACCGGCGGTCATCGTGATGACGCCGGACCACACCACGGCAAAGGAGTTCTCCAACTCCATCACCGGTCTGCAGTGGCGTGCCGTAGCCGACCAGAATAAGATCGGCGTGGCTTTTGTGGAGCCGGAAAACGGCGGCACCTGGAACCTCTCTCTGGACCCTGCCCGCCGGGACGATGCAGCCCTGCTGGGTGGCCTGTATCAGCTGATGCGCAAAAAGAGCACGAAGCTGACGGGTGCTTTCTCGATGGATAAGTCCCACACCGCTCTGGTGGGTTACGAGGAGGGCGGCGCTGCAGCCCTGCTGTTTGGTGCCCGCTGGGCCAGCGATTTCAGCTCCATCTGTGCGGTGGATGCAGCCGCTGTGCCGGCTGCTTCTCTGGCAGCGGTAGGCGAGCAGTATGTGCTGCCGTTCCCCGGCGACTCCACCCGCGGTGTGCAGGAGGAAGCCATTGCCGCCAAGACCGTGGATACCCCGGTCTGGTTCGTTGCCTCGGATGAGGATGATAAGACGGCGCTGGATTACTACCTGCAGGCAAACCAGGCAAAGCCCGCCGCTGCAAACCAGGCCGCGGAGACGGTCTACACCACCGGTCGGGAAGGCTCGGCTTCTGAGGTGTGGGTCAGCACCGGCAAGCGCAGCCCGGCAGCGATCTGGAATCAGTTCTCCGGTCAGTTCAAGCGCTTTATGGCAATGCAGCTGCCTGGCCGTGTTGCAAAGACCCAGGACTTCACCAAGCCTGGCTTTACCGTGCATGAGGAAGAGGTCAATGGCGAGCTGCGCCGTTGGATGACCTATGTGCCCTCCACCTATACCGGAGACGAGGCTGTGCCCCTGGTGCTGGTGATGCACGGCTACACTGCCTCCATGTACGCCATTGCGGAGGAGTCCCGCTGGTATGATGTGGCGGAGGAGAATGGCTTTATCGTTGTGTTTGCACAGGGCATGGTCCGTCCGGCAGATGCTCTGGGCAACATCCCCACCGCTATGTGGCTGGGCGGCGCCTTTAGCAAGCTGGTGCAGGGTGCAGACCCGGATGCAGACCTGAACTTCCTGGACAGCCTGCTGGACCGCATGGAGGCGGATTTCAACATCGACGCCAGCCGTATCTATGCCACCGGCCATTCCAACGGCAGCATGATGACCTGGACGCTGGCTTCCCGTTTTACCGACCGTTTGGCTGCGATCGCACCCATTGGTGCAATGAACGCTCCCTCTGAGGCGATCCCGGAGGGCAAGATGATCCCCGCTTGGGGCATCCTGGGCGAGTACGACGGCGATTCCAGCCTGGTAGAGGGCAATGGCAACGTCAAGACCATCCAGGGCTGGAACGCAGTGAACCAGGTCAATGAAAAGACGGTCCAGGACAGCACCGATTACAACGGCGCATTCGTTACCAAGACCTTCTCCAATGATGCGGGCATCCCGCTGATGCGGTACACCATGGTCAAGGATACCCCCCACGTTTACCTCCAGGAGGAGAGCGTGACCATCTGGGAGGACTTCTTCACCAAGTACAGCCGCGGTGCAGACGGCACCCTGTATTACCAGGCCGATCCGTCCAGTGCTCCGGTGGCAGTTACCGCAGGGGAGTACCAGGCTTCTTCTGATTGGTACCAGGCCAAGAAATAATCTTTTCCTGCTTTCTGCTTTTCCCTAAAACAAGCCCCCGGCATCGTGATTCGGACGATGCCGGGGGCTTGTGCGTTGTGCGGGGTTCAGGCTGTCTGGGGGGCAGATCGCGTTGAGATGCAGGTCAGGGCTGTTCGCCCTGGGCTAGTTTTGTGCGGATATCCTCCCCCAAAAAGCGGCAGGGAACAAAAGAGGAAAGCCGGCTGGAGATCTTTTCGGTGTAGAGCTTTTCCAGCAGCGAGCCATCGGTGACATTGGTGGTCACAATGGTAGGCAGCTTGGCTCCCAGACGGTTGTTCAGCAGGCTGTACAGGGTGGTGATGAGAAAATTGGAGTTGAACTCTGTGCCCAGATCGTCCAGGATCAGCAGATCCGCAGCGGAGGCGGTGCGCAGCAGGGTCTCCTCCTCTCCGGCAGGGTCAGCGCCAAAGTGCAGGGCTTCCAGCCGGGCAAAGAAATCCGGGCTGGATACATAGATCACGTCAAAGCCTTGCTCCAGGACCCGCCCGGCAATGGCCAGCGCAGCATGGGTCTTGCCCAGGCCTGCATTGCCAATGAGCAAAAGGCTTTCCCGCAGGGCGGGGGAGAACTGCTCGGCATAGTCTTTCAGGTCAGCCAGCAGCGCCCCCATGTAGCTGCGGACGCTTTCGCCTAAAGCGGGGTCCGGGGTGTTGGGGTAGTAGCCAAGATCCATGGTATCAAAGCTGGAGACCGATAAACTGGAAAGCGCCTCGATCTCTTCCCGGCGCAGACGCTGCATTTCCCGGTGGACACAGGTGCAGGTGTGCCCTTGCTGTATGCCGGTATCCTGGCACAGGGCACAGTGGTACTTTGGCTCCAGCGCATCTGCCGGGCGGCCGCTTTGGGCAAGCAGCTGCTGCAGCTTTTTCTTGGCATCTGCCAGGACTGCGGCGGCTTCTGCCCGGCCGGTGCCGGTGGCGCCCGCCAAAGCACAGCGCACCCCCCGCACCCGCACTTCTTCTTCCGCATGGAGCAGGCCGGGGATCGCGGCTTCGGCCTGGGCGCGGGCATCCTGGGCCAGCGCACGGGCAGTCTGACGCCGCACCGCTACGGTGCGCAGTGCAGCCTGGTACAATTCGCTTTTGGTACGCATAAAGCCTCCTTATCGTATGGGGGAAAATCAGTCCGGCTGCTTTTTCAGCGAACGTCGGCGGACAGGTGTGCTCAAAAAGTCGTTGCCGCTGGGGGTCGTCCGGTCTACACGGATGTTCCGGCTGGCGCCAGCTGCAGGCACCGGCCCCCGCACATCGTGGATCGTGCGCAGCCCCTTGGCGTTCCAGGTCTTGAGGATGCTGTTCCAGTACCACAGGTCTTTCTTTGGCCCGGCCTGGATGGCGGCCTCCTGCACCATGGCATCGTCGTAGCCGTATACTTCGTACCAGCGTGCGATGGCCTTGCGCCCGCCCAGGGTCAGCTCTGCCTCCGTCAGACCCAGCAGGCCGCAGACGTATTGCTCTCGGCTGCGGCGCACCGCCAGCAGTTTCAGGTGGGCATCGGCCTGCTCGCCGGTCTCTACGCCTTCCGCACGCCAGACCTTCAGCTCATGGTCCACCGCCGCCAGCGTGCGTTTGCCTAAGCTGGCGGTGTAAGCAAGACAAAGCATGACTGTCTCCGGGGCATAGCCATCCAGGATGTAAAGGTTGACCAGCTTTTCCATCTCCTTGTGGGTCAAAGCCCGGCCAAAGCTGGTCTGCCCGCAGTCGATCAGGCTGGAGATCATGGGGTCGGTGCGGCTGGCGGCAGCGATCTCCTGCCAGGTCATGGGGGCAGGTGCGCTGGGTTCCAGGCTGAGGGCGGCGTTTTCGTCGTAGCGCTCCAGCAGACCTGCGCCCGCCCAGAAGGAGAGGGCGCTTTCGGCGGTGATGCGGCTGCGCAGTTTCAGATCAGCGCAGAGCTTGTCGGGGTCGGTGATGCCGGTGGCCAGCACATATAATGCGACCCGCACACTGTACTCCTCTGCGATGCCCAGCTTGCTGAACACCAGCTGGGGCACGGGTACGCTGTCGCCTTTGTATTCCTTTAAACGATAGATCACGGTCAGCTCTCTCCTTCATCTTCTGCTGGCTGGGGCGGCGTCCAGGGATCGCAGTCCAGCAGGGAAGGACAGGCCTTCCAGCGGTCGATCTCATCTTCATACAGCTGGGACAGATAATCGGCGGCCTGTGCCCGGCCCTCGTCGCTCAGCGCAAATACAGCCTGCCGGCGCAGGGCCGGGTCGGTAAATTCCAGCGTCCAGGGGTCCGGCCAGACGTCCACCGTCAAAGTGGAGCGCTCCTGCTCAGCACCGTCCTCCCCGGTGACTTTGCATTTGCCAGGGGTCAGCCGGTACCGCATGCCCTCCTCGTTGCCGCTGTAGGTGTTTTTACACTGAAAATAATGCAGTAGAGGGATAAAGATCATGGAATGGACCTGTCCTTTCTGTAAGGGAAACAAAAAAGCCGCAGACTTAGAGCCTGCGGCGAATCAAAGCAGGATACGGGGCTGGAACTTTCGTGGAATAACAAAAATTCGCCATATATTTGCTGTTGCAGACTTTTTTAGACCCGGCGGCCATAGGGGGAGCATCTGCCCGGACTGACCAGCATCCGCACAAAAACCTCTATGGGGGGCGATCTGTGCCCGCTTTTGGGTTTGGGTGCGGTTGCCAGCGTGCTGGACCCATGCGCCGATGGGCTCCTGCCCGCTGTGCAGTCGATGCGCCTCGCCTCAGTAAACTCCAGTATACAGCAAAATCGTTCCCAGGGCAATAGCGCTGTCTGCTTGGCCGAAGCTGTGCAAGGGCGGGCACGCAGAGCACATCCATGCAAACTGCAGCTGTGAGTTTGCCTTACTTATCCACAACAAAGAAATTTTTTACAAGGCAAAATAAAATGCTATAATAAGCATAGGATAAGAAAGGCATTTGAGGTGGTAGATTTCGTACCGACCACACGCCGCTGGTAATGACAAGGGCTGTGCCCTGAGAGATGCAGGAGGATGGTACGCCTGCCAAATGCCAATCGATGGGGAACGGTTCAGATGCCGTTCCCCGTTCCTGTTAATAGATCTTTTAACCACGATGCACCCGCACCGTGGTTTTTTCATGCCGTTTTAGCTCAGTTGGCAGAGTTGCGGTCTCCCAGATGCATCTACAATATCGCCCGGACGTTTGAAGCATCCAGGCGATCTTGTAGACCCTTGCAAATTCGCAGGCGGTGCAGGGAATGGCCCAAAACGATGCAGAGAAAAACAGAAAAACCGCATGGATACTCGTTTTCTGAGCATCCATGCGGTTTTATGGCTTGGAGCAGGATACGGGACTCGAACCCGCCGCCTACTGCTTGGGAAGTGTGGAAAGTTCAGATTCAACGGTTGCGAACCATCCGGTTTTATAACGAAATATCGCCACATTCATTCGAAACAGTATTCTTTGGTTTTGTTCTATTTCGGATGAACAACGCACAAATAACGCACAAAACAGTGGCACAATAAAGCGGACAACGGCCAATACAGCAGCCGTTGTCTGCTCTTTTTATGCCCGGCTCTTTTCGCGGATGTTGTCGAAAACAATTTCCATCGCATCCGCTGCTGCCGCATCTGCTGTGCGGATGAACTCCGCATAAATATCCGTAGTGGTAGAGGTTTGCGCATGGCCCAGGCGGCCCGCAACTGTCACAATGGGAACGTGGGCGGCTATCATTAGGCTTGCGTATGTATGCCGCAGACTGTGAACAGTGACCGCCGGGAGATCATGCGCCCGGAGGAAGTGCGGGAACCATGTCGTTACTTTGTTCAGGTCTATGGGCGTTCCGTTCCAGCGAGTGAACAGCAGATCATTTTGCACCGTCTTTCCGTTCTCCACCTGCACAGTACGCGCCCACATCGACCCAACGCGCAGCCGTTCCGCCTTTTGATAGAGTTGGTACTCCCTCAGCATATCCATACAGTTTGCGCCCACCTTGAAGGTGCGGTTTGACGCTTTGGTTTTTGGTGCGGTGAAGATAATGCCTTTGTGAGGAATCCATTCAGAGGTGCGGTTTACTGAGATAGTGGAGGCATTGAAATCAATATCTGACCAACGCAGGCCGCAAATCTCGCCCCGGCGCATCCCTGTGAACAAACCAAGCTGCACCATAGCGCTGTACTGTGGCGGAGCATCATGCAGCGCGGCCAGCAGCCGCGCAATGTCGGTTTCTTCCAGATAGGACACTTCAACGGCTTCTCCCTTTGGCGACTCTGCACGTTTTGCCGGGTTATCCTCAACAATGCCCCATTGCACCGCCTTTGTAAAGACGCTGGACAACATCCGGTGATAGTGCTGCACCGTGTTTCCGTTGAGCTTGCCGCCCTCTTTGGCCTGTTCGGTGAATGCTTTAGAGAAGATCATCCCGGCGGCGCGGGCTACCTTCTCAGCTGAGGCCTGACTTACCTGTGCACCGCTGCAAACACGGGTTATTGTGCGCTCACCAACGCCCGCAACCTTTGCGGTCTCCTGCCGCTTACCGCGTGGCAGCTCTTTGAGGAGGGCAGGCGTTGCCAGATATACAGAATCCCGCCGCGCTCCCGCCTCTTCCAGACTGGAATAAAAGGCCATCAGGTGCGAGGGCCTTATCTGGCTTACCCTCATGTGGCCCAGCGCTGCAGAGATACGTGGCCGAAGATACCGATATTCTACCCCAGTTTTGGGTTTGCACTTCTTGTCGATGTACTCCGAAAACCAGCGGTCTATCAGGTCATCCAGCTTCATATCTGCATCGAGAGCAAGACCGTTATGCACTTCCTGTTCAAACTCATCTGCCCGGCGGCGCACTTCCTTTTCCAGCTTGCGCCCGGTCAAGGTGGGCGGCGGGGTAAAGGTGCGGGACGTTGTGACCTGCTTGCCGTTCCGATCATACCCGGTAGACACCCGGAACAGGTAGGAAGTGGAGCCGTTTTTATTCTTTCGTTTCACGATCTGAGCCATTCTTTTTGCACCTCCAAATTAAAACGGAAGAACTTCAAAATAATCTCCATACTTTTCCACAACATCAGAAATCACAGAATCCATTGCCTTGCTAGCAAAGTCTTCCGCAATGTTGGTATCTTTCAGAGCCTTTTTCAATGCAAAAAGTTTTGAAATCTCACAGTCAAGGCCATTTAGGGAAGAACCGCCAAAATGAATGTATATACCATCCCCCACAATTTCGTTCAGGGCCTTATCTTCCCATGACGCACCATCGTGTAAGAGTAGGTCAATCAGCTTTCTTAAAAAATCCCGACCAGATATTTCAACATCTGTTTTTTCATCGTCCGAAATACCCGCCAGCCAGTCGAGCGAAACACCGAGAGCCATTGCAAGAGCCGCCGCCGCATCAAGTCCGGGAGTCGAGTCGTTTTTCTCGCTTTCATACGTTGAAATTTTGCTTTGGGTCATCTCTGCTTTTTTTGCAAGTTCGTCCTGTGTCATTCCCGCTTTAGCCCGTGCGAGCTTTAAACGTGCGGAGAATTTTGTTGTGCCCATTTGTAACACCTCCCGTTTCATTTATTGATGTGTGATAAAGAAGTAATAGAAGTGTAAAAAATTTTGCCGTTCCTATCCGGCACTTGCGCATTGTGTCGGATAGGTCGGGCGGTTATTCGGGCAAGTCCACCTTGCCAACAAAAGAATAATAAATCTCAATGTCCTGTCTGCGGGTCTTGTTCTCGTCATAGCTGCACTCATGCACAACGATTTTCTCTACAAACTCCCGCAGCAGAGTAGGGGTAAGTTCTTCAAAGCTGGTATGCCGCCGGACAACATTCATAAACTTTTCTGCGTTCACGGTGGCTTCCTGTGCTTTGGAAAGCTCCGCTTGGATAGCGGCGGCTCTTTCTTTCAGCTCCCGTTGTTCTGCTTCATAGTCTGCCGACAGCTCTGTGAAACGCTCGTCTGATATGCGCCCGGTCACGCTGTCCTCATACAGCCGCTTGAAGATAGCGGATAACTCGGCTATGCGTTTCTCGGCGGCTTCCAGCTCCTTTTTCTTGGCGGCGTTCCTGCGCTTGCCCCCGTCCTCGTTCTGCTCAATCAAGAGCTTCATAAACCGGGCTTCATGCTTTGCCGCATAGCTGGTCACTTTCCGCAGATTGGAGAGTACACCAGCGGTCAAGAGGTCGGTGCGGATAAAGTGCGCCGTACAGTCATGGGTGCGTTTCTTGTAGTTGCCGCAGATATAACAGTCCTGCTTGCGCTTGTCCGTCTGGTATCGCTGCTGGTACATGACACTGCCGCAGTCCGCACAGAACAGTATGCCGGAGAACAAGCCCACTTCATCATAGCGGTTGGGGCGTTTACGCTGCTTGCGTAGCTCCTGCACCCGTTCCCATGTTTGGGTGTCTATGATAGGCTCGTGGTGGTTCTCGAAAATCACTTGCTTTTCCGGGGGATTTTCTACGCTGTGCTTGACCTTGTAAGAGAGCTTTTCCGTCTTGAAGTTTACCAGACAGCCTGTGTATTCCCGGTTTTCAAGGATATGCACAACGGTATTGGTCGCCCACTTGCACTCATAGCCGGGGTGGTAGCGGCGGGTGCTGCCCGTCCTGCGGTATTCCAGCGTCCCCGGCGTGGGGATTTGCTGCTCTGTGAGCATACGGGCTATCTTGGTCGGACCGTTCCCGGCAAGACAGAGGTTGTATATCTGCTTGACTACGGGTGCAGCTTCCTCGTCAATAATGAAATTTTCGTCCTCGTCCATGAGGTAGCCATACACAGGCTTGCTTGTGATGGGCTTGCCACTCATACCTTTTGAGCGTTTTACTGCTTTGATTTTCTTGCTCGTATCTCTCACCAGCCATTCGTTAAAGATATTCCGCAGCGGGGCAAAGTCATTGTCGCCCTGTGCGCTGTCCACTCCGTCATTGATAGCGATGAAGCGGACACCTTTCTGTGGGAAAATCATTTCCGTGTACATTCCCACTTGCAGGTAGTTTCGCCCTAACCTCGACATATCCTTTACGATAACTGTCCCGACTTTTCCGGCTTCAATGTCCGCAAGCATGGCTTGAAAACCGGGTCTTTGAAAGTTCGCACCAGAATAACCGTCGTCCGTGTACCAGCGCAGATTGGAAAAGCCGTTCTGCTTTGCATAGGTTTCAAGGATACGCTTCTGAGACGCGATTTGTCAAGGGTACTTTCTCTTTAGAAACACAGTTATTTTTTCGAATTATATTACAGCGATAGCAAACACAATATTTGAGTTTTTATCCTAATAGTGCTATACTGTAGGTAGTTATGATTTTCCTTGAATGGAGGCATAGGAATGAAGGTAAGCTACAAAAAGCTTTGGAAAATACTGATTGATCAAGATATGAAAAAAAGAGATTTAGAAAAAGCCGCCGGGATTAGTCATTATACTATCAATAAATTAAATCATGGCGACAATGTAACTACGGATGTCTTAGGAAAAATCTGCATGGCATTAAATTGCACAATAGATGACATCATGGAATTTGTTGACGAATAAGTCTGAAAATAAAAAACGGGCTTTCTTAAAAAGCAATCTTTTTATAAAAAATCCTCAAGTATAGGAGATGAAGATATGGCATACCAAAGTGAAGCAGCCCTTGAACAGCAGTTCATAGAACAGCTCAATAAGCAGGGCTACACCAGCGTCTCTATACCAGACTATGACGCTCTGGTTGAGAACTTCAAAACACAGTTTGCAGCCTTCAATGCGGCGAAACTCGACCACCCTTTGACATCTAAAGAATGGGAGCGAGTGTTCAACATTATGCTTGGAAAATCTGTTTTCCAGAGCGCAAAAATACTTCGAGATAAGTTCGTGCTGGAGCGTGAGGACGGAACGAAAGTGTACCTCTCCTTCTTCGATGCCGACCACACAAAGAACATTTTTCAAGTAACAAACCAGACAACAGTTGTTGGGAAGTATGTCAATCGTTATGATGTGACGATCCTTGTCAATGGACTTCCTCTCATTCAAGTGGAGTTGAAGCGGCGTGGCATAGATATTCGAGAAGCCGTCAACCAAGTGATGCGCTATAAAAAGCATTCCTACAATGGACTGTACCACTTCATTCAGCTTTTCGTTGTGTCCAATGGCGTTGATACAAAATACTTTGCCAACTCCGACAGAGATATGCTTCACAGTCTTGCCTTCTTCTGGACGGACTTCAACAATGTGCGTATCACCAACTTGAAAGAGTTCTCTATCTCCTTCCTTGCCAGAGACCATATCATCAAGATGCTGACGAGATACACCATCTTGAATGACACAGACAAGTTGCTCATGGTGATGCGTCCCTATCAGGTGTATGCGGTAGAGGCTCTTGTCCGGCAAGCCACCCTCACCAATCGCAATGCCTATGTTTGGCATACAACCGGCGCAGGAAAAACGCTGACATCTTTTAAGACGGCACAAATCCTCGCAGCCAACCCCAATATCAAAAAGGTTATCTTCCTTGTTGACCGGAAGGACTTGGACTCCCAAACTACAGAAGAGTTCAACAAATTCGAAGCCGGTTCTGTTGATGCCACTGATAGAACTGATGTCCTTGTAAAACAGATGCAGGACAAAAACCGACAGCTCATCGTCACAACGATGCAGAAAATGGCGAACGCTGTGAAGCGTCCTCAATATGCAAAGGTTATGGATGCCTATAAGGACGAGAAGGTTGTCTTCATTATCGACGAGTGTCACCGCAGTCAGTTTGGTGATATGCACAAGGACATTGTTCGGCATTTCCAGAAGGCACAATTCTTCGGCTTTACCGGCACACCTCGTTTTGAGGTCAACGGAAAGACGGAGGGAAAAATCACACAGACCACAGAAATGCTCTTCGGAGAATGCGTACATAACTATCTCATCAAGGATGCTATCTTCGACAACAATGTTCTTGGCTTCCATATTGAGTACATCAAGACGATGGAGGGTGATTTCGACTGGGACGATCCCACAATGGCAGATGGGATTGATATAGGCGAACTCTATATGTCCGAGGAACGGATGTCGATGATCGCAAACCACATTGTCCAAAACCATAAAGCGAAGACAAGAAACGGTCAATACACCGCCATCTTTGCTGTCTCTTCGATTGAAGCTCTGGTCAAATACTATGACATCTTCAAGAAGATCAATCATGACCTGAACATCAGCGGTATCTTCTCCTATGGACAGAACGAAGAAGCAGAAGGTAAAGATGAGCATAGTCGGGACGCTCTGGAACGGATCATCAAAGACTATAACGAGATGTACAGCACCAATTTCTCGACGGACACCTTCTCAGCCTATCACAAGGATATTTCAGACCGTGTAAAGGGAAAGAAAACCAAGTCCCTTGACATCCTTCTTGTAGTAAATATGTTCCTGACCGGCTTTGACAGCAAGCAGTTGTCCGTCCTCTATGTGGACAAAGATTTGAAATATCACGACCTACTGCAAGCCTACTCACGAACCAACCGTGTTGAAAAAGAAACGAAACCCTTTGGTATTATCATCTGCTACCGTAATCTGAAAAAGAGGACAGATGACGCTCTTACCCTATTTTCTCAGAGCCATGATACTTCTGGCATTGTTGTTCCTGACTATCCCTATTTCGTCGAGAAGTACAATGAAATGGTTACTCGCTTGAAAGAAATCGCTCAGACTCCAGCAGATATTGACACCATGCAGAACGAGGATGACCAGAAGCTTTTCGTTGAGACATTCCGTGAGCTGACCAAGTATTTGCAATCACTTCAAACCTTTATTGAGTTCAGCTTCGACCAAGACTCTCTCATCATGAGCGAGCAGGAATATCAGGACTATAAGAGCAAGTATCTGATGCTTTACGCAAAGCAAAAGAAAGATCGTGAAGTTGTTTCCGTCCTGAACGATGTGGATTTCTGCATTGAGCTGATGGAAAGTGACCGAATCAATGTTGCTTATATCATGAACCTTATCCGCAACATTCACTTCGATGATGCCAAACAGAAGGATTATGATATTAAGCATATCAAGGAAGAACTGGGAAGAACTGATAATCCTCAGTTGCTCCGCAAGGTGGAGATTCTGCAAGCCTTTTTGGATCGTGTTGTTGTGGGGCTGGAAAGCGCAGATGAGATCGACGCTGCCTACAATGACTTTGAAAATGAGGCAAAGCGTGAAGAAATTGTCGCCTTTGCTCATACAGAAGAAATTGATCCAACTATGCTGACCGACTTCATCTCGGAATATGAGTTTTCCGGCACAATGGATGCCGGTAACATCCGTGACCGTATCGAAAAACCAATGCCGCTGCTGAAAAAACGCTCTCTGGTGAACAGAATTGTAGACTTTATCCGGCAGCACACCGAAAAATTTCAATAAGGAGAATGTAAAATGGACAACAGTATTCAGGCGCACCAAAAAGAGCTTTGCAATAAGCTTTGGGCGATGGCAAACGCACTTCGGGGTAATATGGAGGCGTATGAGTTTAAGAACTACATCTTGGGCATGATTTTCTACTACTATCTGTCTGACCGTACAGAGAAGTACATGGCGAATCTTCTGAAAGACGATGGCATCAGCTATGAAGACGCATGGGCTGATGAGGAATACAAGGAAGCCGTTGTAGAAGAGGCTCTGCGTGATCTGGGCTTTATCATTGAACCGCAATTCCTGTTCCGCAAGATGGTCAAGATGGTTGAAAACCGTTCTTTCGACATTGAGTTTTTGCAAAAAGCAATCAACACCCTTATGGAGTCTACTCTTGGCAACGATTCTCAAGAGGACTTTGACGGGTTGTTCTCTGATATGCAGCTTGATTCTACTAAACTGGGGCATACCGTCAAAGACAGAAGTGCTGTCATGGCAAAAATCATTGCCTCTCTGGACGAAATCAATTTCGGTGTGGAAGACACAAAGATTGATGTTCTTGGCAATGCCTATGAGTATCTGATTGGGCAGTTCGCAGCAACAGCCGGTAAGAAAGCTGGCGAGTTCTACACTCCTTCAGGTCCTGCCGAGCTGCTGTGCCGCCTGGCTTGTCTTGGACTAACGGATGTCAAGGACGCAGCCGATCCCACTTGTGGCTCTGGCTCTCTTCTGCTGCGCCTCAAAAACTATGCAAATGTGCGTAACTACTATGGTCAGGAGCTTACTTCCACCACCTACAACCTTGCCCGAATGAATATGATCCTTCGTGGCATTCCTTACCGCAATTTCAATATCTACAACGGTGACACTTTGGAGCATGACTACTTCGGTGACATGAAGTTCCGTGTTCAGGTTGCCAATCCTCCGTATTCTGCAAAGTGGTCTGGCGATCTGAGTTTCATGGAAGATCCCCGGTTCAACGAATACGGCAAGCTTGCCCCGAAGAGCAAGGCTGACTTTGCTTTTGTGCAGCACATGGTACATCACATGGACGAGGACGGACGAGCTGTTGTGCTGCTACCTCATGGCGTTCTGTTCCGTGGTGCAGCGGAAGAAGTGATCCGTAAACACCTTATCCAGAAGTTGAATGTGCTGGATGCCGTGATCGGCCTCCCTGCCAATCTCTTCTTCGGCACAGGTATTCCGGTGTGTGTCCTTGTTCTCAAGAGAGAGCGCAACGGCAATTCCGATAACATTCTGTTCATTGATGCTTCAAATGATTTTGAAGCTGGCAAGAACCAGAACATCCTCCGTGAGTGCGACATTGATAAGATTGTCGAGACCTATGAGCGCCGTAAAGATGTGGACAAGTATGCTCATGTTGCAACCATGCAGGAGATTGAAGAGAACGGTTTCAACCTCAATATTCCCCGATATGTTGACACCTTTGAGCCGGAAGAAGAAATTGACCTGAACGAAGTAGCTGCGGAGATCCGCAAGCTGCAAAGTGAAATCAAGGACATTGATGCAGAGCTGAAACCGTTTTTTGACGAACTGGGACTTGATTTCCCGTTTGAAGTGGAGGGCAAATAATTATGGCAAATGTATCCTCAAGTAACGGTCTCGAAAAGCGTCCGAAACTTCGCTTTCCGGGCTTTGATGAGCCGTGGAAACCGATAGCCTTTGGTGATCTTGTTCATGAATATAGTGATCGCACAAAAGAAGAGGACGAAGATACTCTTCTTTCTGCCGCCATCGAGGGAATGTTTCTAAATACAGAACTCTTTGGACATCAGCGAGGCGCAAGCAATAAAGGCTATAAGAAAATAAAATACGGAACGATGGTTCTGTCCACACAAAATCTTCACTTGGGTAATGCTAATGTCAATCAGCGGTTTGAGCATGGGATGGTATCTCCTGCATACAAAACCTATGACATCACCGGTTGCTCTGTTGATCTCATAGCCCAGTGGATAAAATCCGACGCAGCAAAGCGTTTCTTCTACAATGCAACCACCGTAGGCGCAAGTGTATGTAGGAGGAATGTGGAGTGGGACACTTTGTACGAACAATCGCTTTATCTTCCATGTCGTGACGAACAGGAAAAAGTGGCGAAATTTTTAGGTTTATTAAGCAATCGCATCAACAAACAACAGCAGTTTGTCTCAGCCCTCAAGAAGTATAAAAGAGGACTGTCCGACTCACTATTTGCCCACATTTCTCAGAGTTCTGGTTGTAAGATTGTTAAGCTTGGTGATGCGTTTGAGCTATTGCAGAACAACACTTTTTCACGGGAAGATTTGACCTCAGAACTTAGCACCGTCCAGAACATACACTATGGAGATGTGCTAATTAAATATAGTGCAATAGTCAACATTGCCGAGGACAAACCACCATACATTAAACCGGATATTGAATTGAAAAAGTATTCTTCTGCAAGCTATCTGTGTAATGGAGATATTGTGTTTGCCGATACTGCGGAAGACTATACTGTAGGGAAAGCAACAGAAATTACCGGAGCAAACGGTCTATCTGTTTTATCTGGTTTGCACACTATTCCATGCCGTCCGCTTATAAAGTTCCAGCCGATGTATCTTGGGTACTACTTTAATTCATCTCTTTTCAGGACACAGATATATCCTCTCATTCAAGGGACAAAGGTGTCTTCTATAAGTAAGGGAGAGCTTATTAAAGCAAATGTATATGTACCCACATTAGAAGAACAAAAGAAAATTGCTTTATTGCTTTACTCAATGGATTGTCGGATTACTAAGGAAGAGAGAAAAAGCTCCGATCTGATCACTGCAAGGAAGGCATTGTTGCAGCAGCTCTTTATATAAAAAGCTGCTGCAACAGAGAACCACGCATTTTAGTGAGATTATCTAATTCCTTCTCGCAATACTCAACACGACTGCTGATTGCTTCAAGAACTCGCACTATGCGGTCTTGTGTCTCAGGATCAGGATATGATATTTCTATCTTTGAGATTTCGCTTGCCTGTATATGAACAATGGATTTGCCCTGTGCAAGACGAGCAATACACCCATTTACAATGTGATTGAGTATATAGCTCATAATTCTCCCGTCCACCATAGAACTGCGGAAAATGTTCAGATCACCTGCAAGGATAACTCCGGGAAGCATCACACACGAAGCGGTGGAGATTTCTTCGGGCGTTTCGCCGGAGGTTGGAATAAGCACATCGCCTACAATGCTCCGATATACAGAATCGACTTCGGCTTCTGTCTTTCTTACAATAGATGTAATGACCTCATGGTAGGTTGTGTATAACTCTCCATACAGGATAAATGGTGTACCAGTTGTGGAAATATCAGCCTTTGACAACGGCGCACCCTTGATAAATGAGCCAAGATTACCGATGGTATTACGATTCCATTGAGCATCTTTCAACTTGCAGTTCTCAGGTGACAAAAGACTACGAACGACACCTCTTTTATACTTCTTGAGCTGTTCGACAAGCGTTGCCTGTGCTGCGATTCTTTTGTCGAGGGTAACGAGCATAGAGGCTACTTTTTCCTGCTCTGCAACTTCCGGCAAATAAACCTTGATTGTTTCTATTTGTGGATATTTCAAGTTCCATGTATCGGAGGTCATCCCCTGTGAGTTCTTTCTGAACTCGTTGATCAGTTTATAGTTCTTGAAAAGAGCTGCGAAATACTCATTACAGATAGAGACCTTTGCCGTGAGAACAGTGTAGGCAGGGCTGACAATACCGTCATAAGAAGACACGCCATTCGCTCCTTGCCACATCCTCATCGAGTTATAGACCATATCTCCCTTGCGGACAACCTTGTAGTTGCTTTTATCTTCGCTTGAGTTGTCTTTCCCCTCAATTTCG
>OHKD01000252.1_pt1 | contig 24764 bp, 26 predicted proteins | sample 1568801 | NCBI WGS metagenome assembly OHKD01 (sample SAMEA3879525, study PRJEB24766) | human gut metagenome | biome: human-associated habitat; feature: feces | place: USA | collected 1985/1987
CACGGGCGAGGCGTTACCGCGCCAAGGACGGCGCGTAAAAGCCGGCTGCGTCAGGCATAGAAAACCTGACTTACAATTCTTACAGCCTCTTGGCTGCTGGTAGGAGACGTTTTGGATGGGTAATTTTCTGCCCGCCTGCTCCCGTACCATATAAAAAATGAAAAATAAAAATACTTTGACTTGACAACTATTTAAAATGTGATATACTTTCACTGTCAAATGATTTGATGATGAAAATATTTGACATGCAAACTAGTGCAAATATACCAGCACACAAAACCGAAAATAAACACAGAAAAAGGAGAACAGAAATATGTTGGAGAAAATCAAGGAAATCGTAGCAGATCAGTTAGGAATCGACGAGGATGATATCAAATTAGAGTCAAACTTCAAGGAGGATCTTGAGGCAGATTCATTAGATCTTTTCGAGCTTGTAATGGCACTCGAGGAGGAGTACGGAGTAGAAATCCCTTCAGAGGATTTAGAGAAAATCGCAACAGTTAACGACATCATTGAGTATCTTAAGAACAAAGGTGTAGAGGCTTAAAAGACATGGAAACAAGAATAACAAAGCTTCTTGGAATCAAATATCCGGTCATTCAGGGTGGCATGGCATGGGTAGCAACCCATGAGCTTGCCAGCGCTGTGTCCAATGCAGGCGGACTTGGCATCATCGGAGCAGGCGGAGCCCCGGCTTCATGGGTAAAGGAGCAGATAGTCGCTGCAAAGAAGGAGACAGATAAGCCGTTCGGAGTCAACCTCATGCTTATGAATCCGGAGGCTGATGAGATAGCAAAAATCATCGCCGAGGAAAAGGTAAAGGTAGTCACCACCGGCGCAGGAAACCCTGCAAAGTACATGGACATGTGGAAAGAAGCAGGCGTCATCGTAATCCCTGTAGTTGCAAGCGTAGCACTCGCAAAGCTCATGGAGAGAGGCGGGGCAAGTGCAGTAATCGCCGAGGGAATGGAGTCAGGCGGACATATCGGAGCACAGACTACCATGACACTTGTGCCACAGGTTGTTGATGCAGTGAGCATCCCTGTTATCGCAGCAGGCGGAATTGCAGACAACAGAGGCTTCAATGCAGCGTTTGCACTCGGTGCAGAGGCAGTCCAGATGGGTACACGCTTTGTTACCGCAAAAGAATCGATAGTACATGAAAACTATAAGCAGAAGGTCATTAAGGCCAAGGATATAGATTCCGAGGTTACAGGAATGAGCACAGGTCATCCGATCAGAGTGCTCAGAAACAAGATGACCAGACAATATCTCAAGCTGGAAAAGGAAGGAGCTCCATTTGAAGAGCTCGAAAAAATGACGCTTGGCGCACTCAGAAAAGCCGTTGTAGACGGAGATACCGTATATGGCAGCGTCATGGCAGGTCAGAGCGCAGGCCTCGTAAAGAAAGAGGAAACCTGCAAAGAAATCATTGAGGATGTAGTGGGACTGAACAAATAGACAGTATTCACTTTTACATGCAAATTTAAGGATACCGGGCCGACTGGAAAGAGTGACTTACGGTATCCTGTCAGAAATAAGGAGAAACCGAAAATGGGTAAGAGAGTATTTATGTTTCCCGGACAGGGCTCACAGTATATAGGAATGGGTAAGGAGTTTTACGATACAATGCCAAATGCAAAGGCAGTAATCGACCTTGCCAGTGAACAGACAGGCTTGGATATTCCGGCATTATGCTTTGAGGAAAATGACAAGCTGAATATTACAGAGTACACACAGATATGTATGCTTGCAGTTGAGGCAGCTATATATCAGGCAATCATTGACAAAGGTATCACACCTGATGTCACAGCAGGCTTAAGCCTTGGGGAATATGGTGCTCTCATCGCATCAGGAGCCATGACTATGGCAGATGCATTCGCAGTTGTCAGAAAAAGAGGAATCTACATGCAGGAGGCAGTTCCTACAGGTGGAGCCATGACAGCGGTTTTAGGACTTGATCCGCAGGTCATTGAGGATATCTGCAAAAAGACAGCAGATGAGACAAATTCAGTGGTATCGGTAGCCAACTATAACTGCCCGGGACAGATTGTTATCACAGGAGAAAAGGCAGCAGTAGATGCCGCCGCAGCAGCATGCAGCGAGGCAGGCGCCAAGAGATGCGTACCGCTCAAGGTCAGCGGACCTTTCCATTCAGCTATGCTTAAGGGCGCAGGCGAAAAGCTCGCAGATGCACTTGAGAGTGTAGAAATCCACGATATCAAGGTGCCATATATCACAAATGTCACAGCAGACTATGTGAAGTCACCGGCAGATGTCAAGGATTATCTGACAAAGCAGGTTTCATCGTCAGTACGCTGGCAGCAGACCATCGAGCGCCTTATCGCAGACGGTGCAGATGAGTTCGTGGAAATCGGACCGGGACGATCACTCAGCGGATTTATGAGAAAGATAAATAGAGACGTAAAAGTCGTAAACATAGACAAACTGGAGGATTTTGAAAAGTATGTTAACAGGTAAAAATGCCCTGGTTACTGGCGCAAGCCGCGGAATTGGAAGACAGATAGCTCTTACACTTGCCGCAGCACACGCCTTTGTAATAGTAAATTATAATGGTTCAAAGGAAAAGGCAGATGCCGTTGTTGCAGAGATAAAGGCAGCAGGCGGTGATGCAGTTTCTTATCAGTGCAATGTATCTGATTTTGACGAGTGCCAGAATATGATAACAGCGCTCATCAAGGAGTACAAGCACATAGATATCCTCGTAAACAACGCAGGAATCACAAGAGACGGTCTCATCATGAAGATGAGCGAGGCAGACTATGACGCAGTGCTCGACACAAACCTTAAGGGTGCGTTCAACACAATCCGTCATATGTCACGCTATTTCTTGAAGCAGAAATCAGGAAGAATTATCAATATTTCATCAGTTTCCGGTATACTCGGAAATGCAGGACAGGCCAACTACAGCGCCAGCAAGGCAGGAGTTATAGGACTCACAAAGGCTGTAGCCAGAGAGCTTGCCAGCCGGGGAATCACAGCAAACGCAGTGGCACCGGGCTTTGTAGAGACAGAGATGACAGATGTGCTTGCCGATGCGGCAAAGGAGAATCTTTTATCACAGATTCCGCTTGGCAGACCGGGAAACACAAAGGATATCGCAAACGCAGTATTATTTTTAGCATCAGATGCAGCAGGCTACATCACAGGCCAGGTGCTGTCTGTTGACGGAGGAATGGCAATATGAGTAGAAGAGTAGTTGTAACAGGACTTGGAGCAGTAACACCAATCGGAAATAATGTGGACGATTTCTGGACATCGGTAAAGGCCGGAAAAATCGGATTTGACCACATCACAAAATTTGACACAACAGATTATAAATGTCACATTGCAGCAGAGCTTAAGGATTTTAATCCACAGGATTTTATGGACAGAAAGGCTGCAAAGAGAATGGAGCCATTCTCACAGTACGCTGTAGCTGCAGCAAAGCAGGCAATTGATGACAGCGGACTTGATATCGAAAAGGAAGATCCATACATGGTTGGATGTGCCATCGGTTCAGGTATCGGAAGTCTTCAGGCTATGGAGCGCGAGACACAAAAGCTTTATGAAAAGGGACCAAACAGAGTCAATCCTCTGCTTGTTCCGCTTATGATCTGTAACATGGCAGCAGGAAATGTTTCCATCCAGTTCGGTCTCAAGGGAAAGAGTATCAATGATGTAACAGCCTGCGCTACAGGAACAAACACAATCGGTGAGGCATACAGAAGCATCCAGTACGGTGAGGCTGACGTGATGGTAGCCGGTGGTACAGAGGGCAGTGTATGTCCTATCGGAATCGCAGGATTTACAGCACTCACAGCGCTTTCTACAGTAGATGATCCGGCAAAGTGCTCACTTCCGTTTGACAAGAACAGAAGCGGCTTTGTAATGGGTGAGGGCGCAGGAGTAGTTATCCTTGAAGAGCTTGAGCATGCAAAGGCAAGAGGTGCAAAGATTTATGCAGAGGTAGTCGGATACGGCTGCTCATCGGATGCATACCATATCACATCTCCGCAGGAGGATGGCGCAGGCGCAGCAAGAGCCATGACCAATGCCATGAGCGATGCAGGTGTCACACCGGCAGATGTAAAATACATCAATGCTCACGGAACAGGAACACATCACAATGATCTCTTTGAGACAAGAGCAATCAAACTTGCGTTCGGTGATGAGGCTGCAAATCTTAAAATCAATTCAACAAAGTCTATGATAGGACATCTGCTCGGAGCAGCGGGAGCTGTTGAGTTTATAACATGTGTGAAGGAAATCCAGGATGGATTTATACATAAGACTGTTGGCTATGAGACTCCTGATGAGGAGATTGACCTCAATTACTGCAAGGACAGCTATGAGGAGCCTGTTGAGTATGCACTTAGCAATTCACTGGGATTCGGTGGACATAATGCAAGTATTCTGCTCAAGGCTTATAAATAAATAGCTTCTGCTTTTTAGGGCTTCGCGAATTTAGACTGTGAGGTCCGGTGGAGCACACAGTATATTCCTCATAAAAAATATGAAGTCAGTCACGGCATTTTGCACGGACAGGCTGTGATATGGTGTTAGTGCTTCATGCTATTGGAGTGGATGGAACGCCGTGACAGTTCATATTTTTTATTCAGAACACACTGTGTGCTTCCCGGCTCCACGTTGCGGAGCGCGGAGCATGTAGATAGTTTAGAGCGAATTGAGAAAGGATAGATGTATATGTCAATTATGAATACGCAGCAGATTATGGATATTCTGCCGCACCGCAGTCCGTTTCTTCTCATTGATACGGTTGAGGAACTGGAGCCGGGCGTAAAGTGTGTGGCTAAGAAGAATGTGACTATGAATGAGCCACATTTTATGGGACATTTTCCGGGAAATCCGGTGATGCCGGGAGTGCTTATTATTGAGGCTTTGGCGCAGACCGGTGCAGTTGCCATTCTTTGTCAGGATGAGTGGAAGGGCAAGACTGCATATTTTGCAGGCATCAATAATGCCAAGTTCAAGCAGAAGGTGGTTCCGGGAGATACGCTGGAGCTGACCACTGAGATTATAAAGGTTAAGGGTCCTATCGGTGTGGGCAAGGCTGTTGCCAGGGTAAACGGCAAGGTTGCCTGTATGGCGGAGCTTACATTTGCAATAGGTTAATTGCATAAGGAGACATGATGAAGTTATTCAAGAAGAAAGATAAAAATATAGAAGCTGAAGAGATTTTAGCAAAAAACGCTGAGAGCGCAAAAACAGCCGCAGATGGCAAAAATGCCGGTGCAGCACAGGAAGCAAAAGAGGATGTTCCTGAGACAATTGTTTGTCCAAAGTGTGGCAAGACTGTGCTCAAATCAGTTGTAAAACAGCACAAATACGTTTGCTATGAGTGTAATTATTATTTCCGTGTGCGTGCTAAAAACAGAATCAGAATGGTTTCCGACAAGGAAGCATTTGAGCCATGGTTTACAGAGCTTACAACAGGAAATCCTCTCAATTTCCCTGAGTATGAGGAGAAAATTGCAAAGACTCAGGAGAAAACAGGACTTTCTGAGGGCATTGTCATCGGTAAGACAAAGATTTACGGTGAGGAGACAGTGCTTGGTGTAATTGATTCAAGATTTATGATGGGAAGCATGGGTCATGTGGTTGGTGAGAAAATCACAAGCGCATTTGAGCGTGCCACAGAGGAAAGACTTCCGGTTATATTATTCTGCTGTTCAGGCGGTGCCAGAATGCAGGAGGGTATCATTTCACTGATGCAGATGGCTAAGACCTCAGCCGCAGCAAAGCGTCATTCAGAGGCAGGACTTTTATATGTGCCGGTACTCACAGATCCTACAACAGGTGGTGTGACAGCCAGCTTTGCAATGCTTGGAGATATCATTCTTGCAGAGCCAAAGGCACTTATCGGTTTTGCGGGACCTCGTGTTATCGAGCAGACCATCGGACAGAAGCTGCCGGAGGGCTTCCAGAGGGCAGAGTTCCAGCTTGAGCACGGCTTTGTGGATATGATAGTTGAGCGTGAGGATTTAAAGAAGACTCTTTACAAGATTTTACGTGCTCACAGACCTACCACTGGCTATGCCAATTTTGATCCACTTCACTCAGACGACAATTACGAGCCGACAGAGCTTATGAAGGAGCGCGAGGCAAAGGCTAAGCCATTTAAGGTATGGGATAAGGTCAGCGCTGCAAGACAGATTAAGAGACTTGCATCGGTTGACTATATGGACTATATCTTTGATGAGTTTATGGAGCTGCACGGAGACAGATATTTCCGCGATGACCCGGCTATCGTAGGTGGAATCGCTTACTTAGACGGCCAGCCGGTCACAGTTATCGGTGTTCACAAGGGAAAAGACCTTGAAGACTGCGCAAAGAGAAACTATGGTATGCCATCACCTGAGGGCTACCGCAAGGCACTGCGCCTCATGAAGCAGGCAGAGAAATTCAACCGTCCGATCATAACCTTTGTCAATACATCAGGAGCTTATCCGGGAATGGAGGCAGAGGAAAACGGACAGGGTGAGGCAATCGCAAGAAACCTTTATGAGATGAGCGGCATCAAGGTGCCAATCCTTTGTCTCATGATAGGAGAAGGCGGAAGCGGCGGAGCTTTAGCTCTTTCTGTAGGAAATGAAGTGTGGATGATGGAAAATGCCACATACTCAATCCTCTCGCCTGAGGGCTTTGCATCTATCCTCTGGAAGGACGGAAAGCGTGCAAAGGAAGCCGCAGAGGTAATGAAGATTACAGCACACGACTTAAAGGAGCTTGATGTCGTGGATGATATAATACCTGAGTTTGGCGGAGCCGACGAGGATGCCCTTTCATCAATCGGAAACTACATGAAGGGCAACATGAAGAAATTCTTGGAAAAAGAAAGCAAATTGACAAAGGACCAGCTCTTGGAGGAAAGATACAAGCGTTTCCGCAAGTTCTAGTCCCGGAAAGGAAATTCTATGAAGATAGTTGGAACAGGAAGCTGCCTGCCACAGAGAGTGGTCTCAAACGATGACCTGGCAGCCATAATGGACACATCTGACGAGTGGATCAGCTCGCGTACAGGAATAAGAAACAGACACATTGCAACGACTGAGACAACAACCTCACTTGCCTGTGATGCAGTAAAAAGTGCGCTGCAGGATGCGGGGATTGACGGAAGTGAGATAGACTTGATAATAGCGGCAAGCGTATCCACAGACAAAATCGTTCCATCGCTTGCATGTCAGATTCAGGCTGAGATAGGTGCAGGCAGTGCAGTGGCATTTGACATAAATGCCGCATGCTCAGGCTTTTTATTCGGGCTTGCCACAGCAGATGCGTATTTTAAGACAGGCAGATTTCACAAGGCAGTCGTAGTGGGAGCAGAGGTTCTTTCAAAAATAATGGACTGGAATGACAGAAGCACCTGTGTACTCTTCGGAGACGGAGCAGGAGCAGCGGTTGTGACAGACGAGGGCGATGCCTTCAAGGGCTTTGTACAGGGTTCTGACGGAAAAGGCGGTGAGGCGCTTGACGGAGACAATCGTCCTGTAGTCAATCCGTTTACCGACAATGGAAAGCAGTCTGCACTCGGTGGCTATGTCACCATGGACGGTCCTGCTGTATACAAGTTTGCGGTAAAGACAGTGCCAAAGGCTATAAATGAGCTGCTTGATGAAATCGGCTGGAGCGCAGATGATGTGGATGTCTATGTGCTGCATCAGGCCAATATCCGTATTATTGAGTCGGTTGCTAAGAGGCTTAAGCAGCCTATGGACAAATTTCCAACCAATTTACAGCAGTGTGGAAATATTTCTGCGGCAAGTGTGCCGATTTTGCTTGATAAAGTCCGCAAAGATGGTATGATAAAGCATGAGGAAAAAATAATTTTATCAGGCTTTGGAGCAGGGCTTACATGGGGAGCCTGCGCCATAGAGTGGCAATAGAAAGAGGTATTTATGACGGCAGATGAAACTTTAAATGAATTATTGGTGTGTCTGTTCAAGGATTTGACAGAGATAGAGGGCAGATGTCTGATAACAGACGAATTTTCTGATATTTCTATCAACGATATGCATATAATAGAGGCAATAGGAGTCGATGAGCCAAAGCGCTCCGGCACCGTAGCCAAGCTTATGTCTATCACTCTGGGCACGCTGACAAAGGCAATAGATGGTCTCACCCGCAAGGGATACGTGAACCGTATCCGCAGTGAGGAGGATAAGCGTGTGGTAAAGCTCTCACTCACCGACAAGGGAAAGAGTGCATACTATCATCATGAGCAGTTTCACCGTCATATGATAGAGCATATAAAGGACGATCTTTCGGATGACGAAATGAAAGTTCTTATAACTTCACTTGCAAAACTCTCGGATTATTTCAAGGTGGTATATTCCGATGATGAGGAGAATCAGTACCAAAACTGGGATAATATAAATGAAGATAATAAATAAAATGAATTTTTTTTATATAAAACTTTCAAAAATTACTTGATTATAGCAATAGATTTATATAAAATAAACTTGTTGATGTGAAAAATAATTTTGTAAAGGAGATATAAAAATGAGCTATGTTGATGAAGTACTCGAAGTAGTAAAGAAGAAAAACGCAGATCAGCCTGAGTTCTTACAGGCAGTAACAGAGGTACTTGATTCTTTAAGACCTGTAATCGAGGCAAATGAGGAATTATACAGAAAGAATGCGATTCTTGAGAGAATCACAGAGCCGGATCGTCAGATCATGTTCCGTGTTCCTTGGGTAGATGACAACGGACAGGTTCAGGTAAACAGAGGTTTCCGTGTACAGTTCAATAATTCCATTGGACCATACAAGGGAGGTTTAAGACTTCATCCTTCTGTAAACCTGGGTATTATCAAGTTCTTAGGTTTCGAGCAGGTATTTAAGAATTCTCTTACAACACTTCCAATCGGTGGTGGTAAAGGTGGTTCTGATTTCGATCCTAAGGGTAAATCTGACAGAGAGATCATGGCATTCTGCCAGAGCTTCATGACAGAACTTTGCAAATATATCGGAGCAGACGTTGACGTACCGGCCGGAGATATCGGAACAGGTGCAAGAGAGATCGGCTTCTTATTTGGACAGTATAAGAGAATTCGTGGATCATACGAAGGTGTGCTGACTGGTAAGGGTCTTACCTATGGTGGATCTCTTGCACGTACACAGGCTACCGGATATGGTCTGTTATATCTTACTAACGCATTATGGAAAGATCATGGTATGAGCCTTGAGGGAAAGACAGCAGCAGTTTCCGGATCTGGTAACGTTGCTATCTACGCAATCGAGAAGGCACAGGAGTTAGGTGTTAAGGTTGTAACATGTTCTGATTCTACCGGATGGATTTATGATCCAAACGGAATTGATGTTGCTCTTCTTAAGGAAGTTAAGGAAGTTAAGCGTGCCCGTCTTACTGAGTATGCGGCTGCTAAGTCAACTGCTGAGTATCATGCAAAGCAGAACGGTGAGCACGGTGTATGGCAGTACAAGGTAGATCTTGCTCTTCCATGTGCGACTCAGAATGAGTTAGACATTGAGGATGCCAAGATGCTCGTTGCTAACGGTGTTACATCTGTAACAGAGGGTGCTAACATGCCTACAACTCTTGAGGCTACAAAATATCTTCAGGAGAACGGAGTACTCTTCGTAGGTGGTAAAGCTGCCAATGCAGGTGGTGTTGCTACATCAGCACTTGAGATGAGCCAGAACTCTGAGAGACTTTCATGGACATTCGAAGAGGTTGACGGAAAGCTCAAGGGTATCATGGAGACAATCTATGCTAACATCAGTGATGCTGCTAAGAGATACAATGCAACAGTTGGTGGAAAGACTGACTATGTTGCAGGTGCAAATATCGCAGGCTTTGAGAAAGTAGTTGACGCTATGCTTGCACAGGGTGTTTGCTAATCTGTAGGCACTTATTGAATAATGACTATAAAAACCCCTCCCACAGATAGAAGTCTGTGGGAGGGGTTTTGTAATAATATTTCAAAGAGAAAACTAATTTATTTTTTATTAGCAAATGCTTTAATACCGCCTGCTACAAAAAGTATAGAGGCGATGATAACACCGGACACAAGCACAATAGCGTAAACATTGGCATTCACGCAGATATTGGAAGTCCAGTCAGAAAAATTCACGGACTTTATAGTGATTTGTCTGGTGCCAAAAATTAAAAACTCGCATATGTCATCGGCAAAAGCTGTCCAAACCGAAGCTATCAAAACTATAATTGCGGATTTTATAAATCCGTTTGCGTTTAAATATCGTGCATCAAAGAATATGAGCCAGGCCGCAAGTACAAAGACAAATGCTATAATACAGCCGGCCTTCATTCCGGCAACATCGTTTGTATGACCACACACCTCAATGATTGTGAGGAAAAGCCATAAGGTATCCCACAGCATAGTGATAAGAGCTTTTTTGTCTGACAAAGCAGGTGGAAGCTCAATTCCTCTGATGACAAACGGAAAAAGAACAATTGATAATCCAAATATAGTTGGAACAGACCAAAGCATAAATTCATTTGAACTATACATTCTGTCAACAAAAAAGAATATCAAAAGCAGAGCAAAAACACCGCAGATTATGCATTTGGTAAGTTTTTTCTGCTGTGCCATAAGTGGAACAACTGTCATTGCAGCCACAAGAAGCATAGATGCTGTTACCACCGAAAAGGTATTCAAACCACCGCCATTTGACAGACACACTATGAATGTGATGAGTATTGGGATAAGCAGTAGTCCGGCTATTATGACTCCGGTCTTGTAGGCAGCAGATTTTTCCTTTTTCTCATGCTGCTTTAATACACTGTCGGCCTCTTTTTTTATCATTGAATCAATAGAATCGTTTTTTAGCTCATTGTATGTATTTTGACATTTTTCACAAGTCTTAAGGTGTTTTTCAACAAGCCTTTTGCTTGAGGGACTGCATATATCGTCATAGTATAGTGGGAGTAAATCCTGAACTATATTGCAGGTTTCATCGGTTGATTGTGTAATTGGATTATTCATTTCTATCCATCCTTTCTTTGATTTTCAGTCTGGCTCTATGGTAAGTTACCCGTGCCCAGTTCTCTGTTTTTCCAAATATCATGCCTATTTGTGAGAATGGCAATTCACCAAATATTCTAAGCTGAAAGACCTCCTTGTAGGGCTCGTCAAGCTCATGCAGTATAAGATGAATCTGAAGAGCTGTATCTTTATTTTCCAGGCTTTTTACCATATTATCGGGTTGTTCGAGCTGCTCTTCGTCAAGCTCTGTAAATTTTGTGCTTTTTCGGCATTCGTCCATTGCCAGATTTCTTGCTATGCTGCAAAGCCAGGTCTGTTCGCTTGATTTGCCGGCATATGCCTTCTTTGCGGTCATGGCCTTATAAAAAGTATTCTGGGTAATTTCCTCAGCCTGATGTTGATTTTTTACAATTGTCATTACATATGAGTATACTTGCAAGTAATAGGAATTGTACAATTTCTCATAATCCAGAACTGTCACCTCCTTTGTTCATAGGTTAGACGTAGAAAGGATTGTTTTGTTACAAAAAATTTTAAGATTTTTAGATTATATCATAAAAGGTAGTTATAAGGCAGGTGGAAATAAGCATATATTTACAGACCAAGAGCTTTACGAAGAATACAACCTTACTGATGAAGAAATAAATATCATAGAATCAGTCATCAAAGAACGAAAATAACAATACCAATACCCTTTGTCATGTGGTAAAATAAAGAAAAACCTATTATGAAACCTAAGGGAGGATTGGACATGAAAATTTTGAAAAGTATTCTTAATTATATTCCATTAGCCACGTTTATCATATTTGTGGTTACTGATGGAATTATTTCTTTAACATCGGCATTAATTTTTGTTATTTGCACGATTGGTCTACTGATTAATTGGAAAAGAAAAAAACCAGCGATGAAGAATTAAGAAAATTCCAATTTATCAATTACAGGTGACATTGAAAGAGTCAGCCCATTCAAGGTGCTGGCTCTTTAAAAATTCCATTCTAATAAATTGCACGACAACTTATAAAAAAATATGCTCCACATTATAAAAATAATCTTGACATACAAGCCACAAAGGTTTACTATGGTTAGCGTAAGCTAATTAAATAATTATTCTTCAGGGCAGGGTGCAATTCCCTACCGGTGGTATAGCCCACGAGCCGCAAGGCATGATTCGGTGAGATTCCGAGGCCGACAGTAAAGTCTGGATGAAAGAAGATGTGAATATGATATATGCAGAGTATAGATAGCTGGGTTTTAGATTCAGTTTCAGATATAGATACAGCACATATCATAGTTATAAAAGATATCTACTCTGGAGTGTTTCATACATTCCAGATTTTTTTGTCTCAAAATTCATTTATGATGAAATGCAGCTAGTGCATGATTATCTGAGATTATGATATTTAAAATCATGATATTTGAAATTACTAAGCCCTGAACATTAATAGTTTGGGGCTTTTTTAGTGGGCATATAAAGAATATGCAGAAAGGAAACCAAATGACTGATGAACAATATATGAGAAGGGCGATTGAGCTTGCAAAGCGCGGCATGGGATATACATCGCCAAACCCGATGGTCGGAGCTGTGATTGTAAAGGACGGCAGGATAATCGGAGAGGGCTGGCATGAGAGATACGGAGAGCTGCACGCGGAAAGAAATGCGTTAAAGCATTGCAAGGAATCGCCACAGGGAGCGGATATGTATGTGACTCTCGAGCCCTGCTGTCATCATGGCAAGCAGCCACCGTGTGTGGAGGCAGTGATAGATGCCGGGATAAAAAGAGTATATGTGGGCTCGGATGACCCGAATCCGCTTGTCGCCGGAGGTGGTATCAAAATCCTTAAAGAGCATGGGATAGAGGTTGTCACGCATGTGCTTAAAGAAGAGTGCGACCGGCTGAACGATGTATTCTTTTACTTTATACAGACCAGACGTCCATATGTTGCTATGAAATATGCCATGACGATGGATGGAAAGATAGCCACATATTCAGGACTATCAAAGTGGATAACAGGAGAAAAAGCGAGGGAACATGTGCAAAACCTGCGCCACAGATATAAAGCCATAATGGCAGGAATAGGAACAGTGCTTGCAGACGATCCACTGCTTACATGCAGAATCGAGGGCGGAGAAAATCCAATCCGCATAATATGCGATACGCACCTTAAGCTTCCACTGGAATCGCAGATGGTAAATACTGCAAAGGAAGTGCCGACGATTGTTGCAGTCAGTGAGCGATATCGTGAAACCGCACAGTCAGAAGCCTTACCTGATACTGAAAAAGATAGTATAGAAGAAAACATTGATTATCAAAAAAAGAGAAAAATAACACGGCTTGAAGAAAACGGAATAGAAATTTTGTATGTAGCTGAAAAAAACGGTCATATTGATTTAAATGACCTCATGCAAAAGCTCGGCGAAAGAAGCATAGACAGCATTTTGCTTGAGGGAGGCGGAATACTCAACTGGTCAGCCCTTAAGAGCGGGATTGTGAATAAGGTATACGCTTACATTGCACCAAAGCTTTTCGGCGGAGCGGATGCAAAAACTCCGATAGAGGGAATGGGAACTGACTCACCGGCACATGCCGTGATGCTTGGAAACAGTAAGGTAACAAGGCTTGGTGATGATTTCCTCATCGAGAGTGATGTTGTGAATACTTAAAAAAGAAAGGCGATACACAATGTTCACAGGAATAGTTGAAGAAGTTGGAACAATAGATACAATTTCACGTGGAGCAAACTCAGCAGTACTTACAATCAGAGCTGAAAAAGTGCTAGCTGGAACAAAGGTCGGAGACAGCATAGCGGTAAACGGTATCTGCCTCACGGTCACAAGGCTCATGCCACATGCGTTTACAGCGGATGTCATGCACGAGACGCTAAACCGTTCATCGCTTGCAAATGCGATGAGAGGTGCACATGTCAATTTGGAGCGTGCGATGGCAGCAGATGGCAGATTCGGCGGGCACATCGTGTCGGGACATGTTGACGGAACAGGCAGGATTGTGGAGGTCAAAAAGGATGACAATGCCATCTGGTATACAATACAGGCCACACCACAGCTCATGCGCTATATAGTCGAGAAGGGCTCCGTCACAATCGATGGAATAAGCCTCACAGTCGCAAAGGTGGCAGAGGATAATTTCTCGATATCAGCGATACCGCACACAGTAAGCCAGACTGTTCTAAAGGACAGAAAAGTGGGAGCTGTCGTAAATCTGGAAACAGATATCATAGGAAAATATGTTGAGAAGCTGTTGTGTAAAGGGCAGTCGGAAGGAATAACAGAAGAAATGACAGGAGCACAGACAATTAAGGAAAATGCACTGCATAAATCCGGCGAAAATAAACCGGATGGAATAACAAGAGATTTCCTGGCAAAATACGGCTTTTAACATAAAAGCACGGGTATCATGCGGTTTTGCAAATGTGCGTGGGCTGAATGTTTAAAAAATTATGTAATTGAACAGCTTCAAAATCATAAGAGAAAGGACATAAAATATGAAATTCAACACAGTAGAAGAAGCACTTGATGAGCTTCGTGCAGGAAAAATAATACTTGTCACAGATGATGAGGACAGAGAGAATGAGGGCGATTTCATCTGTGCGGCAGAATTTGCCACAACAGAAAACATCAACTTTATGGCGATGCACGGCAAGGGTCTGATATGCATGCCGATGTCGCAGGAATATGTAAAGAAGCTTCGTTTTCCGCAGATGGTGCAGGAAAATACAGACAATCATGAGACAGCATTTACAGTCTCAATAGACCATGTCTCAACAACCACAGGCATTTCCGCAGCAGAGCGCTCAATCACCGCAATGAAATGTGTCTCTGATGACGCAAAGCCTGAGGATTTCAGACGTCCGGGCCACATGTTTCCGCTTCTTGCAAAGAAAAACGGCGTACTGGAGAGAAACGGACACACAGAGGCAACAGTCGATTTATGCAGGCTCGCAGGACTAAAGGAATGTGGACTGTGCTGTGAGATAATGCGTGAGGACGGTACCATGATGCGCACAACAGAGCTCATGGAGCTTGCAAAAAAATGGGACATCAAGTTCATCACAATAGCGGCACTTCAGGAATACAGAAAGATACATGAAAAGCTCGTTGACCGTGTCACAGAGGTAAAGCTGCCGACAAAATACGGCGAATTCAAGGCATATGGCTTCGTCAACAGATTAAACGGAGAGCATCATGTGGCACTTGTAAAGGGCGAAATCGCAGATGGAAGAGATGTGCTCTGCCGAGTACATTCAGAGTGTCTCACAGGAGATGTATTCGGCTCACAGCGCTGCGACTGCGGCCAGCAGCTTGAGGCGGCTATGAGACAGATAGACGAGGAGGGTAGAGGAATACTGCTCTACATGCGTCAGGAGGGCAGAGGAATCGGCCTGATAAATAAGCTGAAGGCATATGAGCTTCAGGAGCAGGGAATGGACACACTCGAAGCAAATCTGGCACTCGGCTTTGCCGGAGATGAGCGCGAGTACTATATCGGAGCCCAGATATTAAGAGAGCTTGGCGTACACAGTCTGCGCCTTCTCACAAATAACCCTGACAAGGTATATCAGCTCTCAGAATTTGGCATGGAAATCAGCGAGCGTGTGCCGATCCAGATGAGCGCCACAGCGCATGACCTGTTTTATCTGAAAACCAAGCAGAACCGCATGGGACATATACTCTCATACTAGTACATATGAGCAAAATTAGCTGTGTAGCAGTGGTAAAGCACGAGCAGCGTGTGTTTTTGGTGAATGTGTGTGGTGGTTTTAAATAGTAATAAATTGTAGATAAACTCATCTGAGTAAAAATAAAAACATAAGGAGAACAAAAAATGAACGTAATCGAAGGAAAAATGACACAGGATGGAATCAAGGTAGGAATCGTAGTAGCAAGATTTAATGAATTTATCACATCAAAGCTCTTAGGAGGAGCAAAGGACGGACTCGTAAGACACGACGTGCCGGAGGAAAACATAGACGTAGCATGGGTACCGGGAGCATTCGAGATACCACTCATCGCAAAGAAAATGGCAAAAAGTGGAAAATACGATGCAATCATCTGCCTCGGAGCAGTAATCAGAGGCGCAACAAGCCACTATGACTATGTGTGCAACGAGGTATCAAAGGGAATCGCATCGGTATCACTCGAGTCAGAAATCCCGGTAATGTTTGGAGTGGTTACCACCGAAAACATCGAGCAGGCAATAGAAAGAGCCGGAACAAAAGCCGGAAACAAAGGATATGACTGTGCACTCGGTGCAATCGAAATGATAAATCTCGTCAGACAAATCGGATAGTTACAAATTAATTGTAATAAGGCAGAGGGTGGATTGCTATGTGTGGCAGTCCACCTTTTTAGGATTCTTTGGGAAAATATAAGTGGAATATAACGACAATGGTAAATATACTTCAATAAAATGAAACGCTTGTGTGAAGTGTATCATCGAAAAATGAATCTATTACCAAAAAAAGAATTATTTTCAAAAAATGGTAATAATGGCATAACAACTATGGTATGGTAGAATACGAATAGAAAATCTGTTACCGAAAAATGAAAATTATCAGTATGAAGGTATTAAAATTGTGGATATTTGTAGATGGATATTGTATAAAGATATATAATTATGGTAAGATAATAAGCAAGATAATAAGTAAGATGAGGCGATTTTATGGAAGAATATCAACCACCATATACTATAACTGAAAAAATGCTTAATCTGGTTTCATCTATTTCGACTAAGCTAGGGAGAATAGAGATATACCACAATTTGGATAATAAGCCACATTTAAGGAGAAATAATCGAATTAAATCGGTGCATTGAAAATTGAAGCCAATTCGTTGACTATAGGACAAACAAAAGATGTCATAAATGGTCGTATGGTTCTTGGACCAGAGCAGGAGATTCAAGAGGTTAAAAATGCGTACAAAGCGTATGAAATGATTGGAAAGGTCAATCCATATAGTTTAGATGATCTGAAAAAAGTTCAAGGAATTATGGAATACCTATTAAAAGATGACGCAGGAAGGTTTCGCGATGGTGATGAAGGTGTTTTTAATGGTGATACCTGTATTTTTATGGCTCCGCCACCGCAGTTTGTACCTTCACTAATGCAAGATTTATTCGGTTGGATGAGTACAAATAGAAAAGAGGTACATCCATTGATAATGGGAGCGATTTTTCATTATGAATTTGTATTTATTCATCCATTTTCAGATGGCAATGGAAGAACTGCAAGACTATGGCATACCATGTTATTAAATGAATGGAATCCAGTATTTGCCTATATACCATTAGAAAGCCAGATAGAAAAATTTCAAAATGATTATTACAATGCAATTTCAGAGTGCCACGTAAATGGAAACTCGAATGTTTTTATTGAATTTATGTTGGAGCGTATAGATGATATTCTTGATGAAGTGAATGAACAAGTTCGTAAATCCATTAATGATGAATCAGAATATGTAAAACGTTTGCTTGAGGTAATGGAATTCGATGTGCCATATACAGCCGTTTCTTTAATGAAACAGCTAGGGCTTAAATCACGTGAGACATTTAGAAAGAATTATATGGATCCTGCATTAAATATTGGGGCGGTGGAACGTACTATTCCAGATAAGCCTAATAGCAAGAATCAAAGGTATATAAAGCGTTAAACTTGAAATCTCAATGAATCGGGATTTTCCAAAATGGCAACAGACAGGAATATTGTCACAAGCGTTGATCTTGTTCCACAGGATCATCTTCTTCGAATTATCGATAAAGCAATCGACTGGTCATTTATTTATGACCTTGTTCGTGATACTTATTCGGATGGCATGGGACGTCCGAGTATTGATCCGGTAACGCTTTTGACACTACCAAAAAGTGGACATGTAAAGTCAGTTATGATAGATGAGGTCTTTTCTGACCCGGAGAGGCTGGCAGAAAGTTTATTGCGTAATTGGTGTTGGCAGTGGTTCTATGAGAATCGTAGGTCTGTGAAAGAGAAAGATTATGATGATATAAGAACGCTTGATAATGATGTCCCTGCAGCTCTGAAGGAACAATATTTCCAGAGGCTACAGGAATTATAACAAAAGATTCAGAAGGTTCTGCAGGCGAGAGATTAGTCCTTATACAGTAACCGACCGATTAACGATGTCACAAATATAATAAAAAACACGAGTGCTTGAAGAAACATATATCTTGTAGATTTAATGTAAATAAAAAATACAGCACATGTGAGCGTGTTGGAGATTCCCCTAGTATTGGCAATGTAGACAATGGGGTTGATACGGAAGCAATAAAAAAATATTACTTACACGAATATGAAGAAAAATCAATAAGGAATTGTTCAAATTGCTGGGCACTTCGATTATGTGATATATGCTATGCAGACTGCTATGATCAGAATGGCATTAATGTGCAGATGAAAGCTGGTTATTGTGAGGAGGTTAGAGAAAGGTATAAGAGCTGGCTTATAAAATATTACGAGACTATTGAAAATAATATAGACTTAGTCAAAAAAATTGATGATATAGAGTTTAATTAGAAATAATCGGGCAGCCATTATTATACTAGGAGGTATTATTATGAGAGTTGTAAATCCTTTAAACAAAACACCTATGAGTTCTGAAACTATGGTTAACGGCGGATGCCATTGTGTATGTACTAGCGGACGTAATGTATCGTATGCAGCGGCATGGCTGCCAGTTGTACCAAACTGTCAGTGCAGTTGTGGTGGCGGTACAACAAATAAAAATGGTAACTACCAGTTGGCATACAATGCAGCACACTAGTGCAGATATTTTGTAACAGAAAATGACTTTTGGGCTGCCCGTTTATTATAATCTTGCGTAGCATACCAACAATATACTATGAAAGATATTGTAGGATTACTGAAGTAAAAGCATATTGTGTGCTTCAGTAATCCTTTTTATAATTGTAACAAAATAAATTGGAAATTAGAAGAGGAGGAGTGTAGTTTTAAGTAAAAGACAAAAACACATACAAAAATTTAATGAAAAATGACTATCTTTTTTTTGCAGTCAGTCGTTATACATATTAGAATGGAATAAACGTTTATACATTACCGAAAATGGGAAAGGAGGGCAACTTGAATGATTATCTTTTAATTCTACAAATGAAACAGGGCGATGAGAATGCTTTTGATAAATTTGTACGAAAATATTATGCAGAAATTTTGTTGTATTGTAGAAATCATTGTCTGGATCAGACAGAAGCAGAAGATCTAACACAGGAAACCTTCCTTCGATTTATAGAAAATATTGCATCTTATCAGCACATTGGAAAGGCAAAGAATTATCTGTATGTAATAGCTAGGAATCTTTGTAAGGACTATGCAAAGAAATGGAAGGTAGAGAGTGTAGAGCAGGAAATATTGGAAAGAGAGCTGGTTTCGGATGGTGGTATTCAAAGAAAAGAAAAACGAATGGATGTGGAACAGGCTCTTGGAAGGCTGGCTCCGGAGTTAAGAGAAGTGATACTGCTGATCTATTTTGGAGACTGTAAACTAAAAGAGGTAGCAGATATTTTACAGATTGGTTTGCCACTGGTTAAGTACCGTCACAAAGGGGCAAAAGAAGAATTAATAAAACTTTTGGGAGAGGAGGATTCTGATGAATTTGAAAAAGATGATGCAAAACTATAAAACGGAAACAAAAGTTATTCCAAGAGAAGAAAAGATTCTGGAAACGATTCAAAAATCGAAGGAAGTTATGATGGAAGTTCAGTCTGAACATACGATGAGCTATGGAGAGTTTTTATTTTCTCAATTTCGGCTGATCCGAAAGAGATGGTGGATGTTGCAGGCAGCATTACTGATAGTGACATTTTTTCTCATAAATTATCTGGATGATAGCGAATATTTGATGAGAACACTGGGAACTTCCTCTGTCCTTTTTATCGTTATGATCATTCCGGAATTTTGGAGAAACAAAGAAAGTGATTCCTTACAGATTGAGGCAGCGTGCCTATATTCCCTCAGACAGATCTATTCCGCACGAATATTTTTGATAGGAGTGGCGGATGTATTTATGATAACGCTATTTATGTTTGTTTGCTGTGTGGGTATGAGAATGCAGTTTATGGATATTTTGGTGCAGTTTTTGTTCCCAATGGTCGTTGCTGCTGGAATCTGCTTTGCCATGTTAAACAGCAGCGCTTTGAATGAGGCAGCATCCATGCTCGGTTGCTTTTTGTGGAGTGTGATCTGGTGGATGGTTACAATGAATGATTTTATTTATGCTAAGATTACATGTCTTGTATGGAGTATCTTATTTGGATTAGCAAGCTGTTTCCTGATTGGTGCAGTGTATAAGGCAATACATGACTGCAATCGCTTATGTTGGACAATGGAGGGAAATCAATATGAAACTACAAATGGTTAATGTTACAAGAAAGTTTGGTGACTTTCGGGCAGTAGAGAACTTAAACCTGACGATAGAGAATGGAGTATATGGACTTTTAGGTGTGAATGGTGCAGGAAAGACAACGCTTATGCGAATGATCTGTACCCTTTTGACACCGACAAGTGGACAGATTCTGTGCGATGGAAAGGATATTTTCAAAATGGATGGAGAATATCGAAATTTGCTTGGATACTTACCTCAGGAGTTCGGATTCTATCCGGATTTCACACTAAAAGACTATTTACTGTATATTGCCAGCTTAAAGGGTATTCGACCAATGGTTGCTGGTAAACGGGTAAAGGACTTGCTTGCACAGGTTGGACTTACAAAGTCAGCAAATAAGAAGATGAAGAAGCTGTCCGGCGGAATGAAACGTAGAGCAGGAATTGCCCAGGCAATGCTAAACAATCCAAAAATTCTTATTCTGGATGAGCCTACGGCTGGACTTGATCCAACGGAAAGGGTGCGTTTTAGGAATCTGATCAGTGAGCTGTCAGAGGACCGGATCGTTATTTTATCGACGCATATTGTTTCAGATGTGGAGTATATTGCCAATGAAATCTGGCTGATGAAGGATGGACAGATTATGCAGCAGGGAAATCTGGATCAGACAATTGCTTCTATGCGGGAAAAGGTATATGCGTGTGAAGTATCACAGGCAGATGCAACAAAGATGATGAAAGAATTTAAGGTGTCTAATATGAAAGCGGAAAGGGGAATGGTGAACCTTCGTATTATTGCCAGTGAGCCACCGATTGCTGGAGCATTTGTGGTGGAGCCGACATTGGAGGATGTGTTCTTATATTATTTTGGTGAAAAGGGTGGTGAGATGGAATGATCAGATATGAAATTAAGAAAATCTTTTCTAAGAGCATCAGTAAAGTATCATTGGTCGTGTTGTTATTTTCACTTTTGATATCCTGCTATTTCGCAATCACGAATGTCAGTTTTTTGGATGAGCAGGGCAAATCTCATACAGGAATCGCAGCAGCAAAGAGTCTGCGGGAAGAAAAGCAGAAGTGGGAAGGTGTTTTAGATGAAGCAGCATTACAAGCGGTTATGGATGAATATAAAAAAATCAGTGAAGAATATCCAATTCGCCCAGGAGATGATTCTGCTAACTTATTGCATGATTCCAAGGTACAAGGGTTTTCAGAAATAAAGGACATGATCAATATGGGATTTTGCGAATTTAGAGATTTCAACTATTATCGGATTGATTCTTTATCGAAAGAAGAAGTGGGACAGATCTATGAGAACCGTGGAAAGAGTTTGGAAAAATGGTTGAATTCCGAAGATGCCGATGGTTTATTCGATGAAAATGAGAAAGCATTTTTGATAGAGCAGTACAGTGAGATGAAAGTACCTTTATACTATGAGGACTATGATGGCTGGAAATCAGCACTGAGTTACGCTCAGACGATTATTATGCTCATTATGCTTGTGTCAGCATTCTTGGTGTCAGGTATCTTTTCCAATGAATTTAGTTGGAAATCAGATTCCATATTTTTCTCAACAAAATACGGAAGGGATAGGGGAACGAGAGCAAAGATCATGGCAGGATTTATCGTGGTATCAGCTATCTACTTTATTGTAATATCGCTGTATTCACTTGTGGTATTGGGATGTCTTGGATCGCAAGGTGGAAATGTCATGATACAGACAGGCTTCTGGCATTGGAAATCTTTTTACAATATTACCTATATGCAGTTGTATTTGCTCACGGTAATTGCCGGATATATTGGAACAGTATTTTGCCTGTTTCTGTCTATGATTGTGTCAGCAAAGACGCATACAGCAGTTGTTGCGGTTACAATACCTTTTGCAATCCTGTTTTTACCACAGTTTGTATCAAATTTCGATTTCTTATCGGGAATATTGGGTGTGTTCCCAGACCGCTTGCTGCAGATCAATGAGATTATCAATACATTTGATTTATATCATATTGGTGGTAAGATTGTTGGCTCGATACCAATCATGCTGGTCATTTATCCAATCCTAAGTGTTTTGATGGTTCCGCTTATGTATCATGTCTATCATAAAACGGAGATTAAGTAGATGAAAAGGAAAAAGAGTTTTCTGAAAAAGATAACTCTGTTGTTCGTTCTTTTCTTGATTATTTATGTAGGACATACATTCGCAACCAATGATGCGGTCAAGCTACAAGGTTTTGGTATTATAAAACAGGAAGAACATCACATTGCAAGTGATAAGTATGGATGGAAGTTGATGATAGTAAACCGAGACAACTATATTCCAGATGATTATGAAATTGATCTCATGGAATTGAGTAATGGTCAGAAAATAGAGTCCAGAATCTATCCATATTTGCAGGAAATGTTTGATGATGCGAGAAATGCGGGGGTATATCCGTTTGTTAGAGATGGTTACAGAACCGCAGAGGAGCAACAACAGATTTTAGATGACAAGATAGACGCATATCGCAGTGAAGGTTATACAAAACACATGGCAGAGGAAACAGCAATGGAATGGGTTGCATTGCCGGGGACAAGTGAACATCAGCTTGGACTTGCGGTAGATATCAATGCAGATACTTCTAAATGTTCTCGTGATGATGTTTATAACTGGTTACTAGATAATTCATACAAATACGGATTTATTCAAAGATATCCGTCCGGAAAGACAAGCATTACAGGAGTTGCTAATGAACCGTGGCATTATCGCTATGTGGGAAAAGAAGCAGCAGAGGAGATTCATCAGAGTGGATTGTGCTTGGAAGAATATGTGGAAAATCTTAGATAGCATAGAAATATAGGTAGACATGTAATATGAAAATGCTGAGGACTTTTATTATGAACGTATCTTAGGGAATCGTTAATAGTTTTTAAGCGTTTCAATGTAAGAAAAAGGATTACTCACTGTGTATGGTGGGTAATCCTTGGCTTTTTGTTATTTTTTGATTTCAAATAAATCTTCCATGAGCATATTGAAAGATGCTACCATTCGGAACATAAATTCACTGGATGGATTCTGTTTACCAGTTTCTACTTGCCAGATGGTTTTGACGCTGTAACCAGTAGCATCGGCAAGTTGAGATTGGTTAAGTCAATGTTTCTTTCGGATTTTTTTAGTTGATTAGCTGCGACCATAGTTATATCCTCCTTCTTATGTTAGGTAGTGTCAAAAAATACGAGGCTAAAATCATATCAGCAGAGGGAATTGATGTAACATCTTTTTCTATATCTAATCGCAAAAATGCTGTTTTTCGAGACCATGACTTACTTCTGGAATTTGCTATTTCCAAGGATTGAATATCGCTATCAATACCAATAAATTCACAATCCAATGGCATAATTCCGTTAAGAAGCTCTAACCATAATCCGGTTGCACATCCTAAATCAACTATTAATTTTTCCGAGGGTGTTTTGTGGCAAGGATGTCTCTTTGCTTAGATACTGTAACATGTGTATAAATTTCCGTAATATTAATGGAGCTATGTCCTAGCATTTCCTGAATATAACGAATATCAACGTCAGCTTCTAAAAGACTTGTTGCAAAGGTGTGGCGAAACATATGAGGCGTTATGTGTTGGTCTATGGAGGCTAGAGCGGTATATTTGTTAATCATTCTGCGCACAGACTGATCGGACAGTGCTTTTCCCGATTGATTTACGAAAAAGTTGTTGCAGGTTTGCCTTTCTTTGCCAAAAGTGCCATTATATTCTGCTAAAATATTCATCACGGATTCATTTCCAATTTGAATACGGCGCTCCTTGTCACCTTTTCCATAGATAAGAATGGTTCCGTCGTACAAATTCACGTCATTGATTTTTAAAGAACAAAGTTCTGATATTCTCATGCCGGTTGCAAATAACAGCTCCGTAACGGCAGCATCTCTGAGGGCATTTCGTTTCTGGTAGGAAGTCTTGGCATTTTCACGTTGCTTGTATATGGTAGCCAAAAATGTTTCAACCGTATGTAAGGGAATGGTCTTAGGCAGTATTCCAAATAACTGCTAATGCATGTTTCTAAAGTATCCATAGTTCAAATCTCCTTTGTGTTTAAAGTATCGTATATTGATTTTAGTTCTTGCGTCTGTCTATTTCCATTTATTGTATGGATTTTATAAACCTGCTGTTTCTTGCAATAGAACTCTATAAGATGGCATATATTATATTTTTTTATCCACTTCTTGAAATGTTTTGTTGCCGTTTTCTGTAAAGATTATTGAATATAAGAAGATGTTTGGTATATAAAGAGTTAAACTTGAAATCGCAATGAATCGGAATCTTCCAAAATGGCAACAGACAGGAATATTGTCACAAGCGTCGTAAGCGCCGGGCATCCGGCAGCGCACACGCACTCCCGCGCAGGCGAATAGCGAAGCTGCATAGA
>OHKD01000257.1_pt1 | contig 24392 bp, 16 predicted proteins | sample 1568801 | NCBI WGS metagenome assembly OHKD01 (sample SAMEA3879525, study PRJEB24766) | human gut metagenome | biome: human-associated habitat; feature: feces | place: USA | collected 1985/1987
AGATTCCAAAACTCAGAACACATTGAAAGAAACAAATCATGAGCGGGAACAACAAAAAGAGCAAGAAAGAAAGCGGGAAGAGCTGGCAAAGAAGAAAGAGGATGCTATGAAGCCCCGTCCATTTGATGAGAAACTGGAAAGTTTTCATCGTGAGGGTTCTATGGTGCTCGACTCTGCCAGAAACATCGGTGTATTGAAAGACCTTACCAAGTATGGTGCTACCTTCATGCCGTTGGATCTGAATATGGAGCAGAAAGAAAAGGCGGTCTTGTATATCGCCCTCCGTGATGCCTATCAGAAACTTTACACCTATGAAGCGGAAGAACAGACGGAAAACAAGCAGATGCGTGAGAGTCTGAATGTCTATTATGATGCTTTCTTCATCCGCTTCGGCAACCTCAATGCCAAGCAGAACGTGAAGTTCATCCTTATGGATGCCTCAGGGCGCGACATGCTGTCGTTGGAACGGGTAGAAAACGGACAGTTCACAAAATCAGACATCTTCGACCACCCGGTCTCTTTTTCGCTTGACGAGGTCAGTCATGTGGATTCTCCAGAGGAAGCGCTCACCGCCTCGCTCAACAAGTTCGGCCGTATCGACTTGCCGTATATGACAGAATTATCGGATATGCCGGAACCGGAACTGACGGAAGCGCTTAAAGGGCGCATCTATTACAATCCGCTCATAGACGGCTACGAGATAGCCGACCGCTTCATTGCTGGCAATGTCATAGAGAAAGCGGAGCGTATAGAAGAATGGCTGAAGGAAAATCCCGACCATGCAATCGTGAGGGAGTCGTTGGAAGCCTTGAAGGCAAGCATTCCCGAACCGATAGCCTTTGAGGACCTGGACTTCAACTTCGGTGAGCGTTGGATACCTACAGGTGTGTATTCCGCTTACATGAGCCACCTCTTCAATACACAGGTCAGCATCGTCTATTCCGACAGCATGGACGAATATTCGGCAAAATGCAGTATGAAGACCATGGCCATCACGGATGAGTATATGGTGAAGGGATATTACCGCCACTATGACGGCATGAGTCTTCTGAAACATGCCCTGCACAACACCTGTCCCGACATGATGAAAAGTATTGGCAAAGATGAGAACGGCAACGACATCAAGGTGCGTGACAGCGAGGGCATACAGCTCGCCAACGCCAAGATTGACGAAATCCGCAACGGGTTCTCGGAATGGTTGGAAGAGCAGTCGCCGCAGTTCAAGGAACGGCTCGTGACAATGTATAACCGCAAGTTCAACTGTTTCGTGCGCCCGAAGTATGACGGTTCGCACCAGACGTTTCCCGACCTCAATCTGAAAGGATTGGCAAGCCGGGGTATTCAAAGCGTTTATCCGTCGCAGAAGGATTGCGTCTGGATGATAAAACAGAATGGCGGCGGAATATGCGACCATGAAGTCGGAACAGGTAAAACACTGATAATGTGTATTGCAGCGCATGAAATGAAGCGTCTGAACTTGGCGCACAAGCCGATGATTATTGGTCTGAAAGCCAATGTCGCGGAGATTGCCGCCACTTATCAAGCTGCCTATCCGAATGCCCGCATCCTCTACGCTTCGGAAAAGGATTTCTCGACCGCCAACCGTGTGCGTTTCTTCAACAACATCAAAAACAATGACTATGATTGCGTCATCATGTCGCATGACCAGTTCGGCAAGATACCGCAGTCACCGGAGTTGCAGCAACGCATCCTGCAAGCGGAGCTTGACACGGTGGAGGAAAACCTCGAAGTCTTACGGCAGCAAGGCAAGAACGTGTCGCGGGCGATGCTGAAAGGATTGGAGAAGCGCAAGCACAACCTTGTGGCGAAGTTAGAGAAAGTGGAACACGCCATCAAGTCGCGCACAGATGACGTGGTGGACTTCAAACAGATGGGCATCGACCACATTTTCATAGACGAGAGCCACCAATTCAAGAACTTGACTTTCAACACCCGGCATGACCGTGTGGCGGGGTTGGGAAACTCGGAGGGGAGCCAGAAGGCCCTGAATATGCTTTTTGCCATACGAACTATACAGGAGCGTACGGGCAAAGACTTAGGGGCTACGTTCCTGTCCGGCACGACTATTTCCAACAGTCTGACGGAATTGTACCTGCTCTTTAAGTACCTGCGCCCGAAGGAACTGGAACGGCAGGACATCCGCTGTTTCGACGCATGGGCGGCTATCTTCGCCAAGAAGACGACCGACTTCGAGTTCAACGTGACAAACAACGTGGTGCAGAAGGAGCGTTTTCGCTATTTCATCAAGGTGCCGGAGCTTGCCGCCTTCTACAACGAGATTACCGACTACCGCACGGCGGAGGATGTAGGTGTGGACAGACCAAACAAGAATGAGATACTGCACCACATACCGCCCACACCGGAGCAGGAGGACTTCATACAGAAGCTGATGCAGTTTGCCAAAACCGGCGATGCCACTCTGATTGGCAGGTTACCCCTGTCGGAAACGGAGGAAAAGGCGAAGATGCTCATCGCCACCGACTACGCGAGAAAGATGGCTCTTGATATGCGCATGATAGACCCGAACTACGAGGACCATCCCGACAACAAGGCAAGCCATTGTGCCAAGATGATTGCAGAGTATTACCACAAGTACGAGGCGCACAAGGGTACGCAGTTCGTGTTCTCCGACTTGGGGACATATCAGCCGGGGGAAGGATGGAACGTGTACAGCGAGATAAAACGCAAGTTGGTGGAGGATTACGGCATACCGGCAAGTGAGGTGCGCTTCATTCAGGAGTGTAAGACGGATAAGGCTCGTAAGGCGGTGATAGATGCCATGAACGCCGGGACGGTGCGCGTGCTGTTCGGCTCCACAAGTATGCTCGGAACGGGCGTGAATGCGCAGAAAAGATGTGTCGCCATCCATCACCTTGATACACCGTGGCGACCGTCCGACCTGCAACAGCGTGACGGACGGGGTGTTAGAGCCGGGAACGAGATTGCCAAGCATTTTGCCGAGAACAACGTGGATGTCATCATCTACGCGGTGGAAAAGTCGCTGGACAGCTACAAGTTCAATCTGCTGCACTGCAAGCAGACGTTCATATCGCAGCTCAAAAGTGGAGCGATGGGCGCACGTACCATCGACGAGGGAGCAATGGACGAAAAATCGGGTATGAACTTCTCGGAGTATATGGCGTTGCTCTCCGGCAATACCGACCTTTTGGATAAGGCGAAATTAGAGAAGCGTATCGCCTCGCTCGAAGGGGAACGCAAGTCGTGGGGCAAGGGCAAGCGCGATTCGGAGTTCAAGCTGGAATCCAAGACGGGAGAACTGCGCAACAACACGGCTTTCATCGAAGCCATGACGGAAGACTGGAACCGTTTTCTTTCCGTTGTGCAGACTGATAAGGAAGGCAGCCGCCTTAATCTTGTCAAGGTGGACGGCGTGGATTCAACGGATGAGAAGGTCATCGGTAAGCGTTTGCAGGAAATCGCCAAGAACGCCACGACTGGTGGACTGTACAAGGCTGTCGGGGAACTTTACGGCTTTCCGATAAAGGTGGTCAGCGAGAGGACACTCAAAGAAGGTCTGGAGTTCACCGACAACCGCTTCGTGGTGGAGGGCAACTACAAGTACACCTACAACAACGGGCATCTGGCGATGGCAGACCCGATTGCTGCCGCACGAAACTTTCTGAACGCATTGGAGAGGATTCCGACCATCATCGACCAGTACAAGTCTAAGAACGAAGTGCTGGAAAAGGAGATTCCGCAGTTGCAGGAGATAGCGGGCAAGGTGTGGAAGAAGGAGGACGAGCTGAAACAGCTGAAGTCCGAACTCGCCGCACTGGACCGCAAGATACAGCTTGAGCTGGCTCCTCCGACTCAGGAAAACACGGAAGAGAACCGGCAAGGCAACGAGAAAAAACAGACGGAACAACAGCCGGAAAGCCCGCACGTGGACTTTGTACGCAGTCATTTAATTATAGGGAGACTCGGTTTATCGGAATCCAAAGGTGTAAAACTTTAATATCGAAGTCTTGACAGAAAAAGCCAGTGGTTGAATTTTTCACCACTGGCTTTAATTCTAATAATTTATTCAATCTAATATGACCGAATCTATAACGTTAAATCATAGATTATGTGTCTATTTGTGAAGAAAAAGACGTAACTTTGTATCAAAATCAAATAAGCATAACAATGGAGCCATCTATATCTATATACAGTTTTTCACTTTATACCGCACTGCCGTTGATGTTATTCTTCGGCTTTTATTTTTTGTTTGCAAAGACTCCTGAAAAGAAAATTTTCAAGAATTATCTCCGCTCCCGACAGATTATGGGTATAGCTATGCTGCTGCTTTCGGCAAATTATTCGGTACATTTCTTCTTTGGTATCCGATTCAAAAATGCGGATTCTGCCATATTGATGAACATGTCCACATACTTCCTGTGCTATTCTTTGTTCAGTTCGGCATTGATAATGTTGCTTGATTGTTTTTACATTACCAAACGGCGTGTGTGGACACATATCATTTTATGGATTATATTCTCAACTCTTTCCGGAGTTGTGTTGTTCCTGTTGCCAAGCGGAATCATGCAAAAAATCTCTTTATTTGCTTTAGCTGTCTGGTTAATCGTTTTTGGAGTCGTTTTAGCTCGCAGAGTCATAATTGCATATCGTAGAGCCATTCGGATTTTCAATGAAACTCAGGCGGATGATATAGGCACATATATCGAATGGCTTTCCATATTCACTTATTGGGCTGTTATCTTCGGTGTCGGATGCGGATTGCTGACATTTCTGCCAGACAAATATGTTTTTATCTGGATTTTGTCGTCAATACCGTTCTACAGCTATCTTTTCTACAGCTATCAGAACTACCTGCTGTTCTATGAACAGGTGGAAAATGCTTTTGAGCAAGATATACAGTCTGAAGAAGAACTTCTGACAGATACGGAAACAGAACCTGAAATAGTTTCTGAGAAAGAAGTTCCAGTGTCCTATACAGAAATTATAGAGAAAGTGGCCAACTGGATAAAGACAGACGGCTATGTCCAGCAGGGACTTACCATAAAAGAACTGTCCGAAATACTTCATACGAACCGTACCTATCTTTCCGCTTATATCAAGACTACGTATAAAATGACATTCCGCGAATGGATAACCGGTCTCCGGTTGGAGTATGCGAAAAACATACTGAAGGAGCATCCGGAAATCAATATACAGAAGCTGGCTGAGTCTTCCGGTTTTCTTTCCCGCAGTAACTTTATCAAATCATTTACCGAGAAGGAAGGATGTACGCCTGGCAAGTGGAAAAAAGCAAATCTGGAATAATTTGTGTGGTAAAAAGCCGATGAAAAAGGTCTCAGAAATCCATTTCCAAAAAGTGCTCAAACGACAAAAAAAGTGCTAATTCGACAAAAAGGTGCTCTAACGACAATTTGAAAAGTGCTCAAACGACTATTTTTTATAAAACGCTGTATTTCAACAGAAAAAGTTTTTGTAATATTTTGGGCGCTGAATGGCATTTATTACCTTTGGAGAAGACAAAGATAATAAATTCAAGTTTATATGAGCAGAAAAATCACTTTTCTTACCCTGTTTCTGTGGCTGATGACGGTAACTTTTCCTGTCATTGCGCAGCAGAAAGCAGACACGACCTACACCTTCCGGTTCGTTCCGCAGAAGGACATGTTCTACGTGCCTTGGAATGGCAATGACACGGAACTTGCCCGTCTGTTGGAATGTATCGAAAACAACAAAACCACAATTCTTGACGGCAAGCTGCCGCTATTGGTTGACGGCTACTGTAATTCACTGGGCAGTGAAGCCGAGAACCTTGCCACGGCGAAGATCCGTGCCAACCGTGTGAAATCCGAACTGATTATCCGTGCGGAAATCAAGGAAGAAAACTTTATCACCCGCAACCATGCGACAGAGGGAGACTTTGTCACTGTGCGCCTGACGGTACCGGTCAAGGAAACAGCCGTGACGGATGCGGAAGCGGAAGCACGACGCAAGGCGGAAGCCGAACGACTGGAAGCCGAGAAGCGTGCCGAACAGGAACGACTTGCCGAAGAGCAGCGCAAGGCGGAAGAAGCCCGACTTGCCGCTGAAAAGGCAGAAGCCGAGAAAGCCGCTCAACAAAATACACTTGCCGACACGCCGTCGGAAACCAAAATCACAACTGATTATCATCTCTCCCTGCGTGCCAACCTGCTGCGCTGGGCTACCCTGACACCCGACCTTGGCGTGGAATGGCGCATCTGCCCATCGTGGGGCATTGCCGTAAACGGCTCGTGGACTTCATGGACGTGGAGCGACAAGGACCGCCGCTATGCACTCTGGGAAGTGGCTCCGGAAGTACGTTACTATATGGGTGAGAAGAAAGCCTGGCATCTGGGCGCGATGTTCAAGGCTGGACAGTTCAACTACAAGCTTTCCGAAACAGGCAAGCAGGGCGACCTGATGGGTGGCGGCATCACCGCCGGCTATCAGCTGCGACTAAACAAGGCATTAGATCTTGATTTCAACCTCGGTTTGGGCTACCTGAATGCCGATTTCGAAAAATATGAAGTCATCGATGGTGTGCGCGTGCGCTGTGGCAACGAGACAAAAAATTGGTGTGGCCCCATCAACGCCGGTGTGACATTGGTATGGAAGTTATTCTAATACGGAGGAATAGAGTATGAAAGCAAGACAATATATAAATATGGTAGGAATGGCAGCCGCCGTGCTGCTCTCTTCCTGCGTGAAGGACACGCTTTATGACACGCCGCATCCCGACTATGGGAAGATTGCGGTGACAGCCGACTGGTCGGCACGCGGTGAGGGTATCGACATACCTACCACATGGACGGTTACCATGGGTGACTATACGGGTACGGAGACTTCCGCCACCCATGCCCCCAACCATCTGTTTGCTCCAGGCAGCTACACCCTTGCGGTGTGGAACCCTGCTGAAGGAATCATGGTAAATGGTACCACCGCCACCATTGCCGCAGCCACGGGAAACCGGGCAGGAACGGATGCCTTTGTGAACAATGCCCCGGGATGGTTCTTCACCTATACGAAACAGGTGAGCATCGAGAAAGACAAGGACTATCCGCTGACCGCCGCAATGAAGCAGCAGGTACGCGAACTGACGCTTGTCGTCAAACCGACGGGTGATGCCGCCGGACGCATCACGGAGATTGTTGCCCATCTGACGGGTGCAGCCAGAACACTCGATTTCGCTACCGATACCTACGGAGCCGCTTCAAACGTCGTGCTGCCCTTCACCAAGATAACCGAAGGTGACGATGCCGGCAAGTGGAAAGCCACGGTGCGGCTGCTGGGTGTGACCGGCACGGAACAACTGCTGACGGGTGAAATCCGCTATGCGGACGGCAACCCGACCCCCACCACGCTGAAAAGCGACCTCACAGAAGCTCTCAAGGAGTTCAACACAAGAAAGGGCAAATCGCTGACCCTCGGCGGAACGCTGGTTGAGACTCCCGAAGGCATGGAAGTGGACGGAGCCGAAATCAACGGCTGGGAAGAAGTGAAAGGTGATGATGTAAATGCCGATTTGTAAATAATAAAATTATAGATATAATGAAGACAAGATTTTTTGCACTTGCGGTGCTCGCCCTCGCACTGGCAGCCTGCAACAACGACAACGAGAACCTGAACGGTGACCCCGTGGCCGCCCAGTTTACCGCCAACATCGCCCCCGCCACCCGCGCCAGCGGAACCACCTGGACTGGCGGCGACCGTATCGGCATCACCGACATTGGCAACGATTCCCAGTACGGCAACGTGCCTTTCATCCTGAAAAACGGGAAATTTGAGGCAGAAGGAAAGGTTATCTATATCGAAGATGCAAAGACCCATACTTTCCGCGCCTACTATCCGTACAACGCGGCGGGAGGCATCCTCACAGCCACGACCGATGCCACGGCGCAGCAAAACCAGCCTGCCATCGACTTCCTCTTTGCTTCAGGAGCCACGGGAGACAAAAACAACCCGGTAGTAAGCTTCACCGACAAAACCGCCAAAGGCGGTGAAGACAACTCCTTCCACCACCGCATGAGCCAGATAACCCTTACCTTCGAGGCGGGCGACGGCGTGAATTTCAGCGTGGTCAAGCCTGAACGTTACACGCTGGACGGATTGTTACTCACCGGTACGTTCAACACGGCCGACGGTATTGCCACCGCAGACAACGGACTACAGACCGGAGAACTGACCATGAATCTGGCAGACGGCAATCTCACGTCATCGATCATCCTCTTCCCGCAGACAGTTGCATCCCTGCCGTTGGTTGTGAATTACAAAGGTCAGGAATATCATGCCACACTCACCATGCCCGATGGCGCACTGCTGGCGGGCAACAACTATACCTATACCGTCAAGGTACGCAACAAAGTCCTTGAAGTCAGCGAAGCCACCATTGCAAAGTGGAACGATATAGACGGTGGAGATGTGGGTGCTGACCTGTAAGATGTTAATAATTAATTGATTAGAATGAAGAATTATGAGACATAGATTATTTATCCCCGCAGCCACCGCACTGCTGTTCGCCCTCGCCGCCTGCACGCAGGACGAACTTGCTGGCGATAACTGTCTGCCCGAAGGTGAATACCCTGTATTCATCCGTGCCACCGGATTGTCCGTAGAAGCAACGCCACTGGCAGCCTCTTCCACCCGTGCCGCTGTGGACGGCGACTGGCAGGGCGTCACTTCCGTGGCACTCAAGATGGGCGATGCGGTAAAGGAATACACCGTAACGGCTTCTACCGATTTCAAGAGTGCCACGCTTTCACGCGAGAACGACCCGTACTACTGGACCAGCCGCGACCCGATTACCGTATCGGCATGGTGGCCCTTCAACAAGGCTGACATCACACAGATGCCTGCCGTGAAGGTGGCCGAAGACCAAAGCAAACTGGCTGACTTCCAGAACAGCGACTTCATCTCTGCTGAGAACCGGAAGGTGGAATTTAACAACCCGACTCTTGAATTTACCCACCGCACGGCACGCGTGACAATCGAACTGAAGCCCGGCACGGGATTCACGAGCGTCGCCGGTGCCACGGTGAGCCTCGTGAGCCTGTCCGCCGATAACGGCAACCCGACCGCCATCAAGACTTACAACGCAAGCGGCAACACCTACGAGGCACTGACCGCCCCGCAGACCGTTGCGGCAGGCAAACCGTTCGTCAAGGTGGAACTCGGCGGCGGCACCTTCTACTTCCGTCCGCAGAACAACGTCGTATTAGAAGCGGGCAGCCGCTATAAATATACCGTTAAGGTGAACACCACCGGCCTGACGTTAGAGGGTTGCACCATCGGCAACTGGGTTGACGGCGGCGGCGAAAGCGGCGAGGCTGAGGATTTGGGCTATTCTATACAGAACGACGGCAGTTACACGGTCTATAACGCCAACGGCCTGATGAATGTAGCCGAATTAGTGAACGGAGGTAAGACCGACATAAACATTACCCTCGACAAAAACATTGACCTCACAGGCAAAGACTGGACGCCGATAGGCACAGACTACGACAACTCATACAAAGGCACCTTCGACGGTGGCGGCCATACCATTACGGGGCTGACCTTTACGACAAATGACAAATATGCGGGTCTGTTCGGCTATATCGGTAATGCCGGTACGGTGAAGAACGTGGTGATGGAGGGCGTACAGATAACAAGCAATCAAATATATGGCGGCAGTATTGGCGGCGTGGTAGGATATAGCTGGGGCACCATTGAAAACTGCTCGGTGTCGGGCAGCGTCAGCGGCACGGTGTATGTCGGCGGTGTGGTGGGTGCTCAAATAGGCGGTTCCATCACCGGATGCAGTTCCTCTGCCACAGTGAAGGGAACGGTCGATGTCGGCGGCGTGGCAGGTCAGACGAATTCGAGTGCCACCCTGACCGCTTGCTATGCCACGGGCAACGTGACCATAGAAATAAACCCCACAAAGAATATCGCTGGCGGCAGTCTGGTGGGAATGAACGCAGGAAGCAGCCTCCTTGCCTGCTATGCCACGGGCAACGTAACCAGTACGGGTAGTAGCACTGGCAAAGTACATATCGGCGGCTTTTTGGGAAATAACTACACCACCGTGACCGCCGGCTATTGGAAGAACAATCATGAACAAGGCATCGGCTACAATAGGGAAAGCACCGAAGCCACGAATGTGGACGGCACCAGCGTAACCTGGCAGAACGCCGTTGATGCCATGAACACCGCCTTGCAGAACAAAGGCTCAGAGTGGCGTTACGAACTTAAAGGAGCATTGCCCACCTTGAGGAAGCAGTAAACCGTCGGGGGGAAAAGTTACGCCCGCAACGGAAAGAACCAGAGTAATAAAATAACAGATATTATGAGGATAAGATTTTTTGCACTTGCAGCGCTCGCCCTCTTATTGGGCGCCTGCACGCAGGACGAAGCGGGCTTCCTACCGGAAGGGGCGGAAGGCACCCCCATCGTCTTCACCGCCACGGGGCTGAATCCCGTCGCGACAGCCATCGCCGGCACCCGTGCCCCTGTGGATGGCAATTGGGAGGGTGTGCAGAGCGTGGCAGTCCTGATGGACGGCACGGTGAAGGCATACGACGTGACGCTCACCACCGCCGACCCCGCCAGCGCCACGCTGACCTCCACCGACCCACACTACTGGACCAACCACAACGACATCACCGTTACGGCGTGGTGGCCCTACACCACTGGCGAGACAACCCCTTCTGCTGTGAAGGTAAAAGCCAACCAAAGTACCCAGAAAGACTTTGAGGGCAGCGACCTCATCGTAGCCGACGGGCAGACGGTGACCTACGGTAGCCCCACACTTCGCTTCACCCACCGCACGGCGCGAGTGACCATCGTCCTGACGGACTACACCGAGGGGCTGGCATCCGTGCAGCTGACGGGTCTCTCCACCGAAGGCGACAACCCGGATATAATCGTCCCGTATGACAAGGGCAGCAACACCTACACCGCCATCGTCGCCCCGCAAAGTGTGGCAGCTGGCACGACCTTCATTACCAGCACCTTCACCAACGGCAAGGTCTTCGTCTATAAGATGAAGAATGCTGCCGACTGGCAGGCGGGCGGTGAATATACCTACACCGTCTCCCTCGCTGCGGCAAAAGACCTGGGCTATACCATAGAGAGCAACGGCAGCTACACCGTGACCTCCGCCGATGGCCTGATGAATGTAGCCGAATTAGTGAACGGAGGTAAGACCGACATTAACATTACCCTCGACAAAAACATTGACCTCACAGGCAAAGACTGGACGCCGATAGGCACAGACTACGACAACTCATACAAAGGCACCTTCGACGGTGGCGGCCATACCATTACGGGGCTGACCTTTACGACAAATGACAAATATGCGGGTCTGTTCGGCTATATCGGTAATGCCGGTACGGTGAAGAACGTGGTGATGGAGGGCGTACTGATAACAAGCAATAACGGGTCGAGCCAGGCTGGCGGCGTGGCAGGATTTAGCCGGGGCACTATTGAAAACTGCTCGGTGTCGGGCAGCGTCAGCGGCACGGATTGTGTCGGCGGTGTGGTGGGTTCACAAAAGGCTGGTTCCATCATCGGATGCTGCACCTCTGCCACAGTAAAGGGAACGCACTATGTCGGCGGTGTGGCAGGAGAAAAATGGGGCACCATGACAGCTTGCTATGCCACAGGCAACGTGACCTTAGAAATAGCCTCCCAAAAGAATCTCTATGGCGGCGGTGTAGTGGGATTAAACGGAGGAAGCCGCGTCCTTGCCTGCTATGCCACGGGCAACGTAACAAGTACAGGTAGTAGCACCGGCAATGTGCATATCGGCGGCTTGTTTGGAGATAGCTACACCACCGTGACCGCCTGCTATTGGAAGAACAATCAGGAACGAGGCTATAAGACCGCCCCCGAATCCACGAAGGTGGACGGCACTTACGTTACCTGGCAGAAAGCCGTTGATGCCATGAACACCGCCTTGCAGAACGCTGGTTCAGAGTGGCGTTACGAACTTAACGGAGCATTGCCTACCTTGAGGAAGCAGTAAACCGTAGGGCGGAAAAGTTCCGCTCGCAACGGAAAGAACCGAAGTATAATCCCAATAAAGAAAGGAGGACGTGATGGAACACACGGAGAATCCACCATATTGGTTTTGGCATCAAGGCATTGTCAATAATAATATAGTCTCCAGTGTAAATATGGAAGCTGTAAGCCGGACATTGTCAAGATTGGTGCTCATTAAAGGCAACAAATCAAGTAATTAAATTAAAAACATGGGACTTTTTCACAGAGGCAAGAAAAATAATGACGATGAGCCGGACAGTGTTCAAACCAATTCATTCTCTGATATTATGAATGGTTTGCAGTACGCCGTAAACTGTGCACAAGATACATTACAGAATCATCAGATACAAAATCTGACCAGACTTTTTGAAGGAACAAATGCAAATAACGCAAATACGTTCCAATCAAAAAAAATCATGGTTGGAGACAAGACTATTGATATTCCACTTATAGCCTTGATATCCCATCATTATCTTGCAATGGATAATGTGCAGATAAAGTTCAAGGCGAAGGTCGGAAGCGTGGAATCACAGATTCCGGAAAACAACTTATTGTTATCCAGCCCACAAAGAGCCAATCTCCAGATGCAGATGAGCAACATAAAACCGGATGCGGATGATGTCATGGAGGTTTGCGTCAATTTTAAGGTTCAGGAGACTCCGGAGAGCATTTCCCGAATTATTGACGATTTTGTAAAAAATATCTAACAATTTTAAAATTCAAATGTTATGGCAGAAGAAATAAAGAACCAAGGGCAACAAGAAAATGCGGAAAACTTGAATGAAAATGTAAGCGGACAGGCGAAAGAAATTATCTCCGCTGCATTGGAAGAGACTCAAAACAGAGAAACTTCTCCAGTTCTTAAAGCAGATTCAAACGTGACTGACAAATTCAAGGGGCTTCCCATGCGGGAACTTATTGCAGCTCCACTTATTGCAGCAGCCGAAGCACAACAGGAATTGGCAGCGACAGCATGGAATTTCTACCAGCAAATTGCATTTGATGGTAAAAGCGGCAATAAAGCGCGTATATTGGAATTCGATGTCGAAAGACCGATACAGCAGGATGGAAAAATGACAACAATGTCACAAAGTGTCAAGGCTCCGTTTATAGGATTGGTGCCTATTCCTTCCCTGCTCATAGATCGCGTGGATGTCGATTTCCAGATGGAGGTTACCGATACATCAAACGTAAAAAGCACTACCAACGCAGAAGTAGAGGCAAAAGCTTCTGCAAAACATTGGTTTATAAATGCGGAAATCAGCGGCAAAGTCACGACCGCCCGCGAGAACACCCGCATGACCAACCAAACGGCAAAATACCAGATACATGTGACAGCCAGTCAGCAGCCGCAGACCGAAGGTCTGTCTAAACTGATGGATATAATGGCATCATGTATCGAGCCTATAACAAACGAAAGTAACAGTAAGTAAATATATGAATTTGATTCAAGCATTAAGATTGCCAAACAGTCAAGCAGTAATGACAAATATTGCACGGTTTCATTATCAAAATATTTATAATGTAGGTTTGACCCCTCCGATTGTCACGCAAAGTAATTTGACATTTCAAATAAAAGGATATACCCGTAACTATCGTTTTCTTAGATTAGACTATGCCTGTGTCATATATATTGCGGATGGAATAGCAGTCGTTGCTTCAAATGGCATAGATACTTTAAGTTCAGGTTTTTCGGGGTGTTATATGGCCAGTTTTAGGCACAATGGCATTAGGTATGTTGCTCATATTCCAACGCCTAACAATAGTATTAAAACATCATGGAATCGGGCGGTTAAAAATCGAATAATAGATAATGTTGTTCTTTTTAAACCTACTGAAGGATTGGCGAGAATCCCAGGAACCATTGGTATTTGGGGAATTATAACATTTAACGATAGATGTTATCGGCTTGATGTAAATGAAAACGCTCCTCCAAGTCAAGCCATACGTGGCCAAAGAATTTTTAACTCAATCCCGAGAAATCCCATACTAACAGAAATTCCATCTATCGCCGGTGGTCAGATGCCTTAATAATTATAACAATTGTAAATAAGGGAAGAATGGTTGTTTCATTGAGGAGTAGAATTCTATTCGGATATATAATTCTGGTGGCGGTCATAGGCAGCATGGCCGCCATTCTCATCCATGAACCTGCGAAGTTCCACGACCTATATGCGTATTTTAAATAACGGTATTTACACAAACAGCAAATGAGCGAACAATTCGTTACCACTACCAAGCATTTCCGCAAGCTGCTTGCCGCAGGCTATCTGTTGATAGTCCTGCTGGTGGGCGGCATCATCTGCACGTGGCTCGGAGAATGGCGCGACTTGGAGTTGCTGGAACGGGAGAACCGTGAAATCAACCGCTTCCGCAAGGAAACACACGATGCGTATGTGGGTGTGGTGGAGTTGTCTCTTTTGGGCGAGTCGGTGCTGGAATGGGACGATAAGGATGTGGCGGCATACCGGCGGCAACGGATGACGGTGGATAGTATGCTTTGCCGCTTCAAGAGCCATTACGAATCGGTGCGCATAGACAGCGTGCGCCACTTGCTGGAGGACAAGGAAAAGCGGCTGTGCGCCATCATGGAGGCTCTGGAACAACAGGCGGACATCAACCGCCGGATAGCCAAGCAGGTGCCGGTGATAGTGCAAACGAGCAGGCAGGAAGAGCCGAAGAAACAGAGGAGGAAAGGTTTTCTCGGGTTGTTCGGCAAGAAACAGGAAGCACCTCCGACGACGACCACCACGATGCTCTACACACTGAACCGTGATATGATAGCGCAACAACGTGCCCAAAGCCATCGTCTGTCGGAATATGCCGACAGCCTTGCCAGCCGCAATGCGGAACTGAACCGCCAACTGCAAACCCTTATCCAGCAGATGGACCACAAGGTGCAGGCTGACTTGCAGGAACGTGAGGCGGAAATATCCGCTATGCGTGAAAAGTCGTTCTTGCAGGTAGGTATCATAACGGGTGTCATGCTGCTGTTGCTCATTATTTCATACATCATCATTCACCGCTATGCCACCCGCATCAAGCAGTACAAACGTAAGACAACAGATTTAATCGGGCAACTGCAAAAGTCCGTAAAACAAAACGAATCGTTGATAGCCTCACGCAAGAAAGCGATGCACACCATCACCCACGAGCTACGCACACCACTGACTGCCATACATGGATATGCGGAACTGATGCAGGACAACGAAGAAGAAAAGATAAGCGGTTATGCGGACAATATCCTGCAAGCCTCCAAGAGAATGACCGACATGCTCAACTCCCTGCTTGACTTCTTCCGCTTGGACAGCGGCAAGGAACAGGCGAATGTCCGTCCGTTTCGTTTGGAAAACATCGCGGAGCTGTTGCAAACGGAGTTTACGCAACAAGCAGAAGCAAAAGATCTTAAACTTACCATCGAGTGCCCGGAGGGTATTATCCTGAATGGCGACAAGGAGCGCATCATACAGATATGCGACAACCTGCTGGGCAATGCCGTCAAGTTCACGAATGCCGGAAGCGTTTCACTTGTCATAAGCTATGACGGCAATAGGCTGACCCTTGTAGTAGAGGACACCGGAACCGGCATGAGTGCGGAAGAACAACAGCGAGTGTTCGGAGCGTTCGAGCGGCTTTCCAACGCCGCCACGCAAGACGGTTTCGGATTGGGGTTAAGCATTGTGAAACAGATAGTCGGGATGCTTGGCGGCACTATACGCTTGGAAAGCGAAAAAGGAGAAGGCAGTCGTTTTACTGTGGAGTTGCCAATGAACACTGCCGATATTGGTATTGAAGAACAGACAGCCGCAGAAAGTCTGGCTCATATAGAAAGACCTTATTCTGTCATCGTATTGGACGACAATCCGATGGTATTATCCATGACAAAGGAAATGTATGCTGGTATAGGTGTGCATTGCGACACGTTCACCACTATTGGCGATGCAATGGAAGCCATGCGGCAGCACACATACGACCTCATGATAACCGATATGAAAATGCCGGAGATTAACGGCTATGAGGTGTTGGAGTTGTTACGCTCGTCAAGTGTCAGCAACTCGAAAGAGATTCCCATTGTCGTGGCGACCGCCTCCGGCAGTTGCAGCGAAGAGGAGCTGTTGGAAAATGGATTTACCGCCTGCCTGTTCAAGCCATTTTCCATTTCCGAACTGGTTGCTGTATCAGACAAATGCCTTTTGATAAGTACGGACAAGGATGAACTTCCCGACTTGTCCTCTCTGCTTGCATATGGTGACAAACGGGCGATGCTCGACCGTTTGATAACCGAAACAGAAAAGGATATGCAGGCTGTCCGGGAAATCATGGAGAGGAATGACCGCAAGGCGTTGGACGAATGGATACACCGTCAGCGAAGTTCATGGGCTGTTATCCGTGCTGACAAACCCTTGTGGAACCTGTATGAACTGCTGCATCAAGAATCTGAATGTTCCGAAATGGAATTGCGGAAATGCGTGGATGCCATGCTTCGTATGGGAACAGTTATCATAGAACTTGCGCAAAAGGAAAGGAGGTTGTCGGATGAAAGTATTTGTGATTGAGGACAACCCCGTCTATAACGATTATGTCTGCAACCTGCTGAAGAAAGACAGCTTCGATACTATGTCGGCATATAATCTTGCCACTGCCAAGAAACTATTGGTAAAGTCAGAGGTGGATGATATTGTCGTTGCCGACCTACGCCTCCCCGACGGTGAAAGCATAGAGTTGTTACGGTGGATGCGTGCCAACGACAAACAACAGGTGTTTATCGTTATGACCAATTACGGGGAGGTGCATACGGCAGTGGAAAGTATGAAGCTCGGCTCAAAGGATTACATACAGAAACAGTTGTTGGAGGATAAACTGATACCGCTTATCCGCACCCTGCAAAAAGAACATGAAAAGCGACTACAATGGAACATTCCGATATTCGTCCGGCAGGGCGAAGCCTATCAGAAAATCAAGAAACGTGTGCGCCTTGTAGCCACCACCCGGATGAGCGTGCTGATACTGGGCGAGAACGGTACGGGCAAGGAACATATCGCACAACATATACACCAACAAAGCAAACTTGCCGATAAACCTTTTGTGGCAGTGGACTGCGGAGCCTTGTCCCCGTCATTGATACAATCCGCCTTCTTCGGACACGTCAAGGGTGCGTTTACTGGTGCCGAAGCAAACAAGACGGGGTATTTTCTGGAAGCGGATGGCGGCACGCTGTTCCTTGACGAAGTGGGCAACCTAACAATGGAGATGCAACAGATGCTGCTCCGCGCCATACAGGAACGCCGTTACCGTCCCGTCGGTGCAAAGGAGGACAAAACAGCCAACGTGAGGATAGTGGCTGCAACCAACGAGGATTTGCAGAAAGCCGTAACGGAAAAGCGGTTCCGGCAGGATTTGCTCTATCGCTTGCAGGAGTATGTGATAACCATGCCGCCCTTGCGCGACTGCCCGGAAGACATCATGCCATTGGCCGAGTTCTTCCGTGAAATGGCAAACCGTGAGTTGGAACGTGAAGTAAAAGGGTTTGCCGCATCTGCCCGTAATGCCCTGCTCGCCCATGCGTGGCCGGGCAACGTGCGCGAGTTGAAACAGAAGATACAGACGGCAGTCCTGCAATCAGAAGGCGATATGATAACCGAAGCCGATTTGGAACTTGACAATGAACCGTCCGCTACTTCCGCTTGTTTTACATTGAAGAGCGGGGATGAAGAAAGAGGACGTATCCTGCGTGCTTTGAAACAAGCAGCCGGTAACAAGAAAATGGCTGCAAAGATACTGGGTATCGGCAGGACAACGCTGTATAATAAATTGGTAGAGTATGGATTGAATGAAGAAAACTGACCGGAGTATGGCTGTAAATGGCAATAATTGATTAACTTTGCAATTGTATTTCAGAAAATAGCAGGCGATTGGGTAACTTTTCGCCGATGATATAGACATAAGACCGCAAGGCGTTTCGAGCGAAAATCTGGTAAATTGAAACTACGGAGACGATTGCGTGATGCTTATGCTATGCTTACGCATAGCGTGCATTCACGTACTCTCCGTAAAGGCTTTACCAGAGCCATCGCTTGAAAGTAGTGTGAATTGCACGCTACTTTTTTGCCTCGCCAAAAAGGAAAGGAAATACGTTATGGCGAAAATACAATTACTTGCCGTTATCTCAATAGATGGCTGTCCGATGAAACTGCATCCCCGGAAGCGGTTGCTTCAAACCGAAGATTACGGTATGGATGAAATACGTGCCAATGCCCTGTATAAGCTGACATCCGACTATTCGGTATCCGTGCTTCAAGAATGGAGGGAGGAAGCTGGAAGCATTTGCCATTTGTTGGAAGTAACTGCCGGGAATACCGAATATGCCAACGGACTGTTACGGATGAACGTGATAGATGAAATCATACTATACGTTGTTCCAACCATCGACGGAAACGGAGCGCATTTTTTCAAGTCAGCACTACCTATGAATGACTGGCGGCTTATGGAGAACAAAACTTATAGGGACGGAGTAATCCGGCTTACCTATCATAAAGAGCCACGGGCATAAAATGTTCAGATTATGAACATCTTGGCGGAATTTCCGTGTTCAGAAAGTGAACACATGTTCAGAATCTGAACACATTTCACAAGGGATGCAATCAAGGATAAAATTATTTTTGAATTTTATCTTTCTGAAAAACAATGTAGTACAATTTTCTCACAATCTTTTCTCGTGTTTAGGGCTATGATTTGCACCATATATCAGTGTGCGCACACTGATAAACAAGTGTAAACCCTCAAAACAGAAAAGATAATGAACCATCTCATATTGGCGGAAACACAGTTTTTCGCCCTGATAAACGGAAAAGACAACGGTAGCACGGAAACGGCATACGGCGGATTCGTGCAGGAAGTAATAAACCTGTGCTACGGCGGCAATGATGCCAAGCATATTATTGTGGCGTTGGCTTTTGCCGAAATCGAATTACAGCACCATCCGCAGAACTTGTCGGCATCGGAGGAGAATGTCGTCACTGTGTATATCCGCAAGGCGTTATCATTCATCCGAAAGATGCAGAAGATGGTATCCGCTTCTGCAATTACCTCCGTGCCACCACTAACATCCACATCCGAAACCAAAGCCACAGTCCCAGCCCTGCAATGGACCGGTAATGCCGTCGAGTTGGTAGAGCTAATCTATGCCCTCTACGCCACCGGCTGCATCAATGGCGGCAAGGCTTCGCTGAAAGAGCTTGCCCCTGTCCTCTATTCCTTTTTCGGTGTGGAGTCCAAAGACTGCTACCGCTTCTATACGGACATCAAACGCAGGAAAAGCGACAGTCGCACCTACTTCCTTGAAAAGATGCAGGACAAACTGAACGCGAAGATGCGACATGACGATGAATTGGAGCGGATGAGGAGATAAACGAATGCCAAACAAAGGATAAGCGGCCGGATTATACGGTTTCTTATCCTTCTTCATTTACAATCACTCTATTATCTGCCGGAAAGCCGATTAAAATCATTAACTTTGCAAGTATTAATCAATGACGGATGAAAATAGATAACCTCGAAATATTGAATGGACTGATTGCCGGAGCCGAAGGCGGGACAGTTGAGTTCAAAGAAACTACCGGGCAGTTGGAGCGTGGAATTGAAACTCTTTGTGCCTTCCTGAACGGTACGGGCGGCACGGTGCTGTTCGGTGTAACCGACAAGGGAAAGATTATCGGTCAGGAAGTGAGCGACAAGACGAAGCGCGATATTGCGGAAACCATCAGACGAATCGAGCCGTTTGCGACCATTGATATATCCTATACAGACATTCCGGGAACGAACAAAAGTGTTATAGCTTTATCAGCGGAAGAACAACGATATATGCGCCCGTTCACCTATAAGGGGAGGGCTTATCAACGGATAGAGAGCGTTACATCTGCCATGCCGCAGGGTATATACAACCTGTTGGTTATGCAGCGAGGCGGAACCTATGCTTGGGATTCCATGCAAAATCCCAGCTTGAAAATATCCGACCTTGACGAAACGGCAATCTTGGGCGCAGTACGTGGAGGAATCAGAGGCGGACGTTTGCCGGAAGGTTCTATGCAGGAGGATGTCCGAACCATCCTTGAAAAATTTGACTTGTTGAATGATGGAAAGCTGAACAATGCTTCCGTTGTCCTATTCGGACGAAACTTCTACCATTATCCCCAATGTCTGCTCCGTTTAGCCCGGTTCAAAGGAACGACAAAAGATGAATTTTTAGATAATCAGCGTGTGACAGGCAATATATTCAACTTGCTGGATGCTGCAATGGCATTTTTCTTCAAGCATTTGTCCCTTTCCGGTAAAATTGAAGGTTTGTACAGAGAAGAGGAACTGAATGTGCCATATAAGGCATTGAGAGAATGTTGCATAAATGCTTTTGCACATCGTGTTTACCATCGCCCCGGCAGTTCAGTCGGGATTGCTATCTATGATGACCGCGTGGAGATTGAAAACAGCGGAACATTTCCGCCTGATATTACCATTGAGAAACTGTTGGGTGGCCACAATTCCGAACCACAAAATCTGATAGTAGCCAATGTGCTGTACAAAAGTGCAGTATTGGAGAGTTGGGGACGTGGCATAGCCCTTATGGTAAACGAATGTCGCCGTGTCGGTATTCCGGATCCGGAGTTTCATACCGACGGCAATGCTGTATGGATTGTGTTTCATTATACAAGAACTACAGTAGGACAAGACCCCACAGCAACCCCACAGCAACCCTATAGTAACCCCACAGTAACCCCACAGTTAGGAAAACTGTTGTCTGCTATTGGGAACAACACTCTCTCTGCTAAAGAAATCATGGAGAAAACGGGAATGAAAGATAAAAGGAATTTCTTAAAGAACTATATCCATCCGGCAATAAATTCCGGTTTGGTCCTTTCACTTTATCCCGTAGGCTCCAAGAGTCCGCAACAGAAATACTATCTTACTGATAAAGGTAAAGGTTTCCTGCAACAATAACGGGTATGGCTAAAAAGAAGAAACATAAGAATGATGTAAAAACTGATTTACCGATAATCATGGATTATGGTATCGGCAGTATATCCGTTTATGACCCGGCAGACATAATGCCATACAACGAGCCGCCAATTAGCGAACAAATCCGCTTCAAGAAACTCGGCAAAGAGATGAAATCCGAGTTCAAGTGGCTGGTATCTTCCGTAGTGATTGAGTATTGGCAAGAAAACCGACAGATACCTTTCGGTGAAGAAATGTCGAAACTCAGAACCAGACTGTTGAGAATGTTTGCCGAAGAATACAGCATACTGCTTAAAGACGATACAGAACTGAAAAATTATTTGCTGATGCTTGCCATTACCACCATCAACAAGCATCTCAAATCTGAGAATAAAAAGAGGGCGTCAAAACTCTCTTTTTAACAAAATTACCCTTGCTACAGATATCTGTGACAGGGGTAATTTTCATATTTGGGGTGTTTTGACACATCCCCTTTTTCATATATAAAGGAATCTGTTATTTCTGCTGCAACAGGTGTTTCAAGTTTTCATCATTTGCGATACGTTCCAGTTCCTCTTGAACAATCTGCTTCACTTCCTCCTTGATGCGCCTGTAATTCGCCTGAACCGTTTCCTTCATGCGGTCGTTGCCGTCCCCGTCCGTAAAGTCGGTAATGACGGGGATTTTCTTGTAGGCTTTCTCCTCGCGCCTCACCTTCTCGGCATCCACGACAATCTCACAATGAAAAATCTTCTGCTCGATACGCTCGTTGAAGTTGTCGGACACCGAACCGACAAACATACCCTGCGTCAAGCCGGAAATCTTGCTTGGCGGGATGAGTGAATCCATCTGCGTGTTGATGGAGGTGGAAACATCCTGCCGGTTGATGGAAATGGACTGCCGTTTCTGCAACACCTTACCGAAGCGTTCGGAAAGCGTCTTGGCGGTTTCACCCACCACCTGACCGGAAAAGATATTGCCGACGGTGTTCATCACGACCTTCGCTTCTTTATCACCGTAGTCGCGCACCAACTGGCTGAAATCCTGAAAGCCCAGACACACGGCAACCTTGTTGCTTCGCGCGGTGGCGATAAGGTTGTCCAACCCCTTGAAATAAATCGTGGGCAGCTCGTCGATGATGACCGACGACTTCAGCATCCCTTTCTTGTTGATGAGTTTCACGATACGGGAGTTATACAGACCGAGAGCGGCCCCGTAGATATTCTGACGGTCGGGATTGTTGCCCACACAGAGTATTTTCGGTTCTTCGGGATTGTTGATGTCCAGCGTGAACTCGCTGTCCGACATCACCCAATAGAGCTGCGGGGAAATCATCCTTGACAAAGGGATTTTCGCGCTTGCTATCTGCCCCATCAACTGCTCCGCAGCCCCTCCGAGCCATGCGTCCATGAACGGAGAAAGATAGTTTTCCAATTCCGGGTAAGAGGTCAGTATCGGGAAAATATCCTCATAGCGGCGGTTCAGGAACTCAATCGCATGGGGGAATGTACAATACTTGCCGTTCTGGAAAATTTTGAGATACCAGATAATAGCCGCGAAAAGGATGATGGGCGATTCTACGAAAAAGTCGCCCTGCTTTTGCACCCAACTTTTATTTAAGTTGAGCATAATGGTGTACGCACTCTCATAAGCGTCCGTAATATCCTCCATGAAGTCCGGGTGAATGGGATTGCAACGGTGCGAACGTCGCGGGTCATCGAAGTTTATCACATAAAACTTCGGTTTCACCTTGTAGCCCTCCGGGTGGTTCAGCAGATGGTTGTATGCTATCGTGGACAAGTCGCTGAATTTGAAGTCGTACACATACATCGAGAAGCCCTTTTCTATCTGCTGCTTGATGAAATTATTTACCACTGCATAGGATTTACCGCTGCCCGGAGTACCCAACACGATGGAAGCCCTAAAAGGATTCACGACATTGATCCAGCCATTGTTCCAACGCTTTTTGTAGTAAAACCGTGTCGGAAGATTGACCGAATACTCGCTTTCGATAAGCCTTGTTTCCTGCATGAAACTCTCGTTTTCGTTATTGAACACATCGTCCATAAGGTTGTGCTTCAACAGACGGCTCATCCACAGACCGCCCATCAGCAGGCAGACATAACCTGCGCCGACGGTCAGAATATACAGTCCCGTCACCGCCTCTATCGGGAGCGGCAAAGCCAGTATCCACCAGTTGAGGAAGAACAGCACGAAGCCAACGGCAAGGGCTGTCCAGATTCTTCCCCAAGTGATTTTCTCACCCTTTACGCCCTTTGTCCCCAAACAGGACAAGGCAAGCAGTAGGACGGCAAACAGTTTTGTGTACAGGATGGAACGGAACAGCCCCGCCGTGCGGTTGAAGTTCATCAGGATTCTGTCCACCACGCCGATCTCCACTCCCCAGAGCCGTATGGCTTCATAACAGAACCAGTACACGTTCATGACCACTAAAATAATACTCACGGCACGCAGAAAATCCATGATTTTCGCCAATGCCCTCAAATCGTCTTCTTGTTGTGACATACCTTGAAATTGTTTTGATTGTTGATACTTTGTCTGACTGATTACATTCCCAAGCCCTTGCGCTTCTTCTTTTTCTTCCTGCGCTGCATCGCCCGGATGAAGGCTTCCTCCTCGGCGTCCACTGCCGGGCCTTCGGGAGAGAACAAGCCCATGCCGTCCAAGTCCCTTCCGTATTCGGGAGTGGACGGAGCTTGCGTTTCCTCCTGACCCTCCGTGGTAATGAAAAGCGGAACCGGCGGCTGTCCGGCGTATGGCAGCGTGAAGTGTTCCTGCAAGGCGTTGGCGGACAGTTCCCTGCCCATGCGTGAGCCGTTCAACACGCATCCTGTTCGGTGGTCGATGAACGTGGCCCCGTAGATGCGTCCTTCCTCCGTATAGCGCAGCACGGTGTCAATACCTTTCTCCTTGAGTGTGGCAATGAACCTCTCCTTGTCATACGTGCCTTGCAGTACGGAAAGGACGGTGCGCTTCGTCATGTCGGCGAGTTTTCTGTCCTTGATTTCCGTTTTTGAACGGGCGAACTTTCTCTGTACGGCATCATAGCCGACGGACTTCCCGAAGAGCGAGGACTTGAAAGGATTGCCGACCTTGTTGCCCTTGTCGTCCGTGACGGAATAGACCAGCCCGTGATACTCACGTCTGCGCACATTGCCATGTGCTTCCTCCACTGTCATATTATATAAGGAAAGGAGGGCACGGTATTCTCCCATCGTTTGGAAACGGTATTGCCCGTTCAAAGCCTTAACGATATTCCCCACCTGCTTCTTCACGTCGCCCGCAGAGGCGTCCACCTTGCGCAGCGGCGTGTCAAGACGGCGATTCTTGCGTTCCGCGTCATG
>OHKD01000258.1_pt1 | contig 24388 bp, 19 predicted proteins | sample 1568801 | NCBI WGS metagenome assembly OHKD01 (sample SAMEA3879525, study PRJEB24766) | human gut metagenome | biome: human-associated habitat; feature: feces | place: USA | collected 1985/1987
CTGCCCTGTTTGATGACCAGGTAGGCCACGGCGATCATGTTGCGCAGTTCGCACAGCTCGCGGTTGGGCTTGATCTTGTTGTGCAGCTCTTCGGTCTCTTCGTAGATGATCGACAGGCGGCGCAGGGCGCGTTCGAGCGAGAGATTCGAGCGGACGATGCCGACGTAGTTGGACATGATGGCCTGCATCTCGCGCTTGGACTGGATGATCATCAGCATCTCTTCGGTGTGCTGGGTACCTTCGAAATCCCAGTCGGGAATGCCTTCCTGGATTTCGACCGAAGCGAGCTGCGAGGCGGCGTGTTTGGCGGCTTGGTCGGCATAGACGACCGCTTCGATCAGGGAGTTCGAAGCCAGCCGGTTGGCGCCGTGCAGCCCCGTACAGGAGGTTTCGCCCAGCGCATAGAGCCGCCGGATCGAGGTTTCGCCGTTGAGGTCTACTTTCACCCCGCCGCAACAGTAGTGCGCCGCCGGGGTGACGGGGATCAGGTCGCGGGTGATGTCGATGCCGAGCGAGAGGCATTTTTCATAGATGTTCGGGAAATGCCGGCGCGTCTGCTCCGGATCTTTGTGCCGCACGTCGAGATAGACGAAGTCCTCGCCCCGGCGGGTCATTTCGGTATAGATGGCCCGGGCCGTCACGTCGCGCGGTGCGAGCGATTTCATCGGGTGGTATTTGTCCATGAACTCTTCGCCGTTTTGCAGACGCAGGATCGCGCCGTAACCCCGCATCGCCTCCGTGATGAGGAAATTGGGCTTTTCGGCCGGATGGTAGAGCGAGGTGGGGTGGAATTGGATGAACTCCATGTTTTCGGTGATGGCCTTGGCGCGGTGGCACATGGCGATGCCGTCGCCTGTGGCGACGCTCGGATTGGTCGTCGAAGAATAGACGTTGCCGCAGCCGCCCGCAGCGACGACGGTGAATTTGGCCAGCACGGTTTCGATCTCGTTGCTCTCCAGGTTCAGCACGTAAGCTCCGAAGCAGGCCAGGCCGCGCGTGTGGCGGGTGACGAATTCGCCCAGGTGGTGCTGTGTCAGCAGGTCGATGGCGAAATGGTGTTCGAGAACCGTGATGTTGGGGTGCTTGCGTACCGAGGTTATCAGGGCCCGTTCGATCTCAGCGCCCGTGAGGTCCTCGTGGTGGAGGATACGATGTTCGGTATGTCCGCCTTCGCGGTTGAGTTCGAAGCGTCCGTCGGGTGTCTTGTCGAATTTCGTGCCCCAGGCGATCAGGTCGCGGATCAGCTCCGGGGCCCGGCGAACTACCAGTTCGACGGCTGCGGGGTCGCATTTGCCGGCACCGCAGACCAGGGTGTCGTGAATATGTTTTTCGAACGTGTCGGGCGCATAGGTCACCGAACAGATGCCTCCCTGGGCATAGTTGGTGTTGCACTCGTCCATTTTCCCTTTCGTTACCAGTGTAACGTGGCCGTGTTCTGCGGCTTTGAGGGCGAAACTCAGTCCGGCGGCGCCGGATCCGATGACCAGAAAATCGGTTTTCATGGTTTTCAGCGATTGGACAGGCCGAGATAGTGCTGGCGTGCGATGAAGCCGGATCGAGCCGACTTATATCCGGACGCAGCCTATCAGAGCGAAATTTTTTGTAAAGATAGCAAAAGGGAACGACGAGCCGAACCCGTTCGAGCTTGTCCGAACCGCCTTCTATCTGATGCAAAGATAGTGAAAGCCGAGCGCAGCGCCAAATTTATTTGCTGGTCTAAACCGGGTATCTTTTCCGTAAAGACCGGGATTTTTATTAATTTTGTGCCCGCTATATGCTGAAAATGGAAAGACATATCGACATAGACCGTTTCGACTACGACCTGCCCGACGAGCGGATCGCCAAGTATCCGCTCGAGGAGCGATCGGCATCGAAGCTGCTTGTTTACGAACGGGGGGAAATCTCGGAGCGCCGCTTCCGCGACATCGGCGACATACTGCCTGAGGGGACCCTGCTGGTGTTCAACAATACCAAGGTGATTCGGGCGCGGATTATCATGCACAAACCTTCGGGTGCTCGGATCGAGGTATTCTGCCTCGAACCGCACGATCCGGCGGATTACGAGCGGGCGTTCGCCGTGAAAGGTTCGTGCCGCTGGAGCTGCATCGTGGGCAACCTCAAAAAATGGAAAGAAGGCCCGCTGGTGATCGATTTCGAATATGAAGGTCGCGCGGAACGGATGCTGGCCTGGCGCGAGGGCGAGGGCGGCCGCGAGCAGATCGTCCGCTTCGAATGGACGGCTGATCTGACGTTCGGACAACTGCTGGAACATCTGGGCCGGATTCCGATCCCGCCTTACCTGAACCGCGAGAGTCAGGAGATCGACAATACCCGTTACCAGACCGTCTATTCGAAATTCGAAGGTTCCGTGGCCGCTCCGACGGCCGGCCTGCACTTCACACCGGAGTTGATCGAGCGGATGCGGACGCAGGGGTTTTCGTTCGAAGAGGTGACCCTGCACGTGGGGGCCGGAACATTTCTGCCCGTGAAAGACCGCGATGCGGCGGCGCATCCGATGCATACGGAACATTTCGAGATTCGCCGCAGCAGCGTGGAGCGGCTGCTGGAGAAGTGGGATAATATTACGGCGGTAGGTACCACTTCCGTCCGAACGCTGGAGTCTTTGACGGCGCTGGCGTGGCGGATCCGTACTTCGGGTGCGCCCGATGCGAGCCGCGTGATCGGGCAGTGGGAGCTGTACGACTTGCCTGAGGCGTTTACGGGCCGCGAAGCATTGCAGGTACTGTCAGACTATATGGTTCGTGAGGGGATCGAGAAACTCAAGGCCGCCACGCAGATCATGATTACGCCGCTGGGATACCGTTTCCGGATCGTGCGCAATATCGTCACGAACTTCCACCAGCCCAAATCGACGTTGCTGTTGTTGGTGTCGGCTTACGTGGGAGATGATTGGCATCGGATTTACGACTACGCCCTCACGCACGATTTCCGTTTTTTGAGTTACGGGGATAGCTCGGTGCTGATGCGTTGAGAACTTTGAATTATAAATGAAAACGGCCGGAACGTGATAGTTTCCGGCCGTTTGTTGTGACGGGGATTGCTTGTTAGTGGCTTACGGCCCCCATCTCTTCGGGCTTGTGTTTGTAGCGGAAGACCATTGCGAAGACGATGGCGACGACCAGCGCGTAACCCGCAAAGATATACCATGATTCGGGCCAGCCGAAAGCATCGACTACCGCACCTGCCGCGTAGGAGCCGAAGAAAGCACCGAGTCCGTTGGTCATGATCATAAAGACACCCTGTGCCGAGGAACGGATGTCGGGGGTAGTTTCCTTTTCGACGAAAAGCGAGCCCGAAATGTTGAAGAAGTCGAATGCGACCCCATAAACGATCATCGAGAGGATCAGGAAAACGGCACCCGATCCCGGATTGCCGATGCCGAAGAATCCGAAGCGGAGCACCCAGGCCAGCATCGAGATCAGCATCACCCATTTGATGCCGAAGCGTCGCAGGAAGAAGGGAATCAGCAGGATGCAGAATGTTTCGGACATTTGCGAGAGCGAGAGCAGGATTACCGAGTGGCGCACGATGGGCGAGTCGGCGTATTGGGGCATCGTGCCGAAGTTCTGGATATAACTGTCGCCGAAGGCATTGGTAATCTGAAGAGCGGCGCCCAGCAGCATCGAGAAGATGAAGAAGATCGCCATGCGTTTCTCCTTGAAGAGAGCGAATGCGCGGAGTCCGAGCGTGTCGATCCACGACTGGCTTTTCCGGGCATGACTGACCGGACAGCCCGGCAGCGTGAAGGAGTAGATCGCGAGAATCAGGGAGAGGATGGCCGAAACGTACAGTTGCCAATAGGTCAGTTTGATCTGTACGCCGCCTATCTGAACCAGATCGACGAACCACATGGCGGCGATGAAGCCGACCGTACCCCAGACCCGGATGGGCGGGAAGTGCTTCACGGCATCGAGTTTCGCCAGGTCGAGGGCATTGTAGGCTACCGAGTTCGAGAGGGCGATGGTGGGCATGTAGAACATGACGCTCATCAACATGCAGGTGTACAGGGGGCCGTAGGCGGTTTGCGAGGCGGCTGCGACGAGGAACCCGGCGCTGATGAGCTGGCAGATGCCCAGCAGCTTCTGCGCGGGGATCCAGCGGTCGGCGATGATACCCATGAGGGCCGGCATGAAGAGCGATGCGATACCCATCGTAGCGAAGAAACTGCCGATTTGCAACCCTGTGAACTGAAGACCTCCGCCGAGGTAGGCGCCCAGCGAAATGAGCCACGAACCCCAGATCGCGTACTGCAGGAAGTTCATGACGATAAGACGGAATTTGATTCCCATAATTGGTTGATTTATGTGTTGTTTTACTTTTGCAGGCCGTTTTTCCCGAAAGGGGTTATGAACAAAAGTATAAATTTTTTTCGGAATTTTCTTTGCAGTTGAAAAATAAAGTTCTACTTTTGCATCACCGAAAGGACATTGAGCTATGGTGTAATGGTAACACAACAGATTCTGGTCCTGTTATTCTTGGTTCGAATCCAGGTAGCTCAACACAAAGAACGCGCCGCTGATATTCAGCGGCGCGTTTCTTCGTTATTGCGGTCGGCGCTTTTTAGAAGCGGAATCCGACGTAGAAACGGACGGAGTTGGTTTTCAGTTTCGTTTTGGTCGATGAGATGCCCTCCAGGTCTGCATCTTCGAGTGAGAATCCATTGTATTTGGCCTGGCCCCAGCGACCTTCCACGCCGACCGAAATCACTTTCCAGGCCACCGATCCGCCGAAGCTGTAGAACAGGGCGAAGTTGGAGTTGAAACTATCGTCGAGGTACATCATCGAGTAGGAGGGCGTGAGTCGGAAATAGAGGCTGATTTTCAGTTCGTGAACCGGGTTGATCGTAATCGAAGGACCGACCTGCATGCCGTATTCCAGCTGATGATTGCCGATGTCGATCGTTTCATCCATAATGTCGCCGACGGAACCCGAACCCGGCTCTTCCGATTCGGAGATCGTGTATTTCGAATAGTTCAGATCGACCCAGCTCCAGTCCAGACCGAATTTCAACATTCCGAGCAACGGTTTTTTGTGCAGGTAAAATAGGTTTTACCCCAACTGATCGACACGCCGAAATCGTTTTTCAGCTTCTCGTCGCCGAAATCCTTGAATACGAGCGATTGTTTTACGTAACCGAGGTTGAAGTACTTGGACCTGTTTTTCCATATTTTGCGATCGAGTTCCTCGTTCTTTTGGTGCCGTAATTGCTGGGAGAGGTCATCGACGACCCGCTGCAGCGAATCCGTTTCCGTCGCAACGGGAGAGGTCGTTTCGGGGACCGGTTCTTGTGCCGTCGCAGTCAAGGTCCACAGGGACAAACCGATTAAAAACGTAAAGATTTTTTTCATAATGGTATTTTTATTTAAGTTGAAGGTTTCTGCCGTTTCCCATACTGCAAAAATAACATTATTGTGAAAAAAAAGTTCGTTTGAATGGAATTATTGTCCGATAAGTATTATATTTCTTTGGTTACTCTTCCTCTTCTTCCAAATATATCTCCTCCATAAGGCTGTCCAGCTCGCGCCGCTCCTTTTTGGTTGGACGTCCCGTACCCCGGTCGCGGAAGACGAAGACCGTTTCGCGGGGGATGTTGAGCTTGTCGAGTTCCGATTGCGGAGTGATGTTGCGACAGTAGTCGGGGACGTTCTTGGCCGGCTGGCGGCTCGACACGTAGCCCACGACTTCGAAGAGATAGGTCACGGGCATCCGTTTGACGGCGATTCGGTCGCCGATCCGCACTTCGCGCGAAGGTTTGGCGTAGGCGTCGTTCACCAGCACCCGGTTCTGGCGGATGGCTTCGGCCGCGTCGCTGCGGGTCTTGAAGATGCGTACGGCCCAGAGGTATTTGTCTAATCTGATCGCTTCCATTTCGTTTTTTCAATTATATCGTACGGGCAAAATCCGATGTCGGGAGGCTCGGTGGCTCCGGCAGATTCGGATTTTCCGTTGTGCTGACGATTCGGGGCAGGATGTCGGAACAGAGCCGAAGCTGGTAGTGTGCGGCTGCGGGTTGTCCGACGGTCTTCGAACCGGAGGTCGGTAGTTGCATCGATCCCTCGGGAACGGCGGTTTCGGTGGGGAAGTGTCGCGGACTATTTCTCATAGATGCTTTCCGATTTGGGCATGTCGTGCGATTGTTCGTCGTTCTGTCGGCTGACGCTCAAGATCATGCCCAGGGCGATAGCCGTGAAGATCGTCGAGGAGCCGCCGCGTGAGATGAGCGGCAGGGTTTGTCCCGTTTCGGGAATCAGGTTTACCGTTACCATGATGTGCAGCAGCGCCTGGCAGGTAATCAACAGGGCCAATCCCAGGACCAGCAGACCCGGAAATGCCGTGCCGCACCGTCGGAAAATTTCGATGGCACGGAAGAAGATCCACAGGTAGAGCAACAGCAGCAGCAGCGCCAGGACGATACCGTACTCCTCGACGAAAAAGGCGTAGGCGTAATCGCTTTCCGGGTGGATCATCTCTACGCGCATGGCGCTCTGTCCGGCGCCTTCGCCCAGGATGCCGCCGTTGTGGATGGCGATCATCGAACGCTCGGTGTCGGTCAGCTGGTCGATCGGCTTTTCGGTTTGGGGCTTGGTCCAGAGGTCGATCCAGGTTTCCACGCGGCCGCCGGCCGTTTCGCTGCGGCCCAGATTCAGCAGGCCGGCCAGCATTGCGGCGGCGAAGGCCAGGCCCAGCAGTTTCATCAGTTCACCGATCCTCACCCGTCCGATAAGCATCATCACCCACGAGGCGAAGAAGACCAGCACGGCCGACGAGGTGTGGGCCGGGAAGATCACTACACAGGAGAGCAGGACGGGGGCCAGGATGGGCCACGTGCCCTCGCGCCAGATTTTGCGCTGGTCGGGGCGCTTCCACCGCAGCGGGTTGAGCGAGGGGATGATCCGCAATTTGTCGATCACGCTCTGCCGGCCGGCGAGCTGCCGGGCCAGAAACAGTACGGTGGCGACCTTGAGTGCTTCCGAAGGCTGGAACTGGAAAGGACCGAGCGGAATCCAGCGGGCGGCGCCGTTGGTCGTGGCGCCGATGAAATAGACGGCCAGCGTCAGCAGAACGCTGCCTGCATAGGCGACCAGCGCCAGGTGGTTGTATATCCGGGAGTTGATCTTGTGTACGATGATGATCAGCGGAACGCAGACGAAAAGGATCAGCAGCTGTTGGCGCAGGAAGTGGGCCGTCGAACGAGCCGTATGCGCATCGTAGGCCATCTTCGCCGTCGAGGAATAGACCACCAGTACGGAAATGACGGCCAGTGCCGCGATAATGATCCACAGCACCTTGTCCCCGGCGAAGAGTTTCATGCCGGGCTCCTGTCCGGGTGCGTCGGTCTGCACAGTCGTACCCTCTGTGTTCGGATTGCCGGCCGTTTTCTCCGTCTGTTTTTCCGCTTCCATCTTATTATTTCGCGTGTTCGGCGACCCACTGTTTGAACAGTTCGCCCCGGTTTTCGTAATTTTTGAAGAGGTCGAAGCTCGCACAGGCCGGTGAAAGCAACACCACGTCGCCCGGACGGGAAGCTTTGCGGGCCGCCTGCATCGCCGCGTCGAGCGAATCGGTCGAAATGATTTTGGGAATTATGCCCGTGAAACTTTCGACCAGCTTGCGGTTGTCGATGCCCATGCAGACGAGCGTATGCACTTTTTCGCGGGCGAACCGCTTGAGCGGCTCGTAGTCGTTGCCTTTGTCCGTACCGCCTGCGATCCAGACTACGGGACGTTTCATACTCTCCAGTGCGTACCACGTGGAATCGACGTTGGTGGCTTTCGAGTCGTTGATGTAGGCTACGCCGCCGATCTCTCCGGCGGGTTCGAGCCGGTGTTCCACCGGCGCGAAGTCGTAGATGGAGCTGCGGATGCGGGTCGGGGATACTCCGGCCGCGAGCGCCGCGAGCGCCGCCGCCATAGCATTATAAGCGTTGTGCAGCCCGGGAATCCGCATTTTGGCCGTGTCGATCTCCACCGACTCCCGGCCGACCGTCGCGGTAAATTTTCCGTCCAGGAGGAACGCATCGCCTGCGCCGCTCGCCACGGCGTTTTTGGCCGCGAAGGGGAGCTGCTTCATCCGCAGGTCGTATTTGGGCAACTGCTGCCAGATCACCTCGTCGTCGCCCGAATAGATGAAGAAGTCGCGCGAATTCTGGTTCTGCGTAATGCGCATCTTGGCATCCACGTAGTTCTGGAAACAGTAGTCGTAACGGTCGAGGTGGTCGGGCGTGATGTTCGTCAGCACGCCGATATGGGCGCGGAACCGGAACATGCCGTCGAGCTGGAACGAGCTCAACTCCAGTACGTACCAGTCGTAATCGCCGGTAGCGACCGAGTAGGCGAAACTCTCGCCGATGTTGCCGCCGAGGGCTACGTTGTAGCCGGCGTCGCGCAGGATCTTGTAGATGAGCGACGTAGTAGTCGTCTTGCCGTTCGAGCCGGTGACGCAGATCGTCCGGGCCTTACCCAGGTAGCGGCCCGCGAACTCCATTTCGGAGATGACCGGAATGCCCGCTTCGCGGAGTTTGACGATCATCGGCGCCTTGTCCGGAATGCCGGGCGACTTGACGACCTCGTCCGCCGCGAGAATCCGCTCTTCGGAGTGGCGCCCTTCCTCGTAGGGGACCTGCCACTGGTCCAGTTTGGCTTTGTAGCGGTCGGCGATCCGCCCCTTGTCGGAGAGGAAAACGTCGAATCCTTTCTTCTTGGCGAGGATCGCGGAGCCGTAGCCGCTGATGCCGCCGCCCAGGACAACTATTTTTTTCATGGGGTTATCGGATTTTAAGCGTTACCAGGGTAATGGCCGCCAGCAGCAGCGACACGATCCAGAAACGGGTGACGATCTTGGTTTCGAAGAAGCCTTGTTTCTGGTAGTGATGATGCAGGGGGGACATGAGCAGAATGCGGCGTCCTTCGCCGTATTTGCGTTTGGTGTATTTGAAGTAGCCGACCTGCATCATCACCGAGAAGCTTTCGACCAGAAAGACGCCGCACAACAGCGGCAGCAGCAGCTCCTTGCGGATGCAGAGAGCGAAGACGGCGATGATGCCGCCGATGGAGAGCGAGCCGGTGTCGCCCATGAAGATCTGTGCCGGGAAGCTGTTGTACCAGAGGAAACCGACCAGCGCACCGGCCAGCGCTGCCGCGAAGACGACCAGTTCGCCGCTGCCCGGAATGTACATGATGTTCAGGTAGTCGGCATAGACGATGTGTCCGGAGAGATAGGCCAGGATGCCCAGTACCAGGACGATCGGGGCCGATACGCCCGTCACCAGGCCGTCGAGTCCGTCCGTGAGGTTGGCGCCGTTCGAAACGGCCGTGACCACCAGGATCGCCACGACGACGTAGAGAATCCAAGTGAGGGTGCGGTTGCCGCCCGTGAGCCAGCTGTAATCGAATTCGTTGTCCTTGACGAAGGGAATCGTGGTCTGGGTCGTCTGACGGCTCTCGGAGCTGACGATGCGCCGCTGGATGTGGTCGGCGATGGTTCGGCCGTGTTCGTCGAGGTAGATCGTTTCGACCGGTTCGGTCGTCTTTTCCCGGACGACGATGTCGGGCGAGAAGCACATGGTCGTACCTACGATAATGCCCAGGCCGACCTGTCCCACGATCTTGAAACGCCCTTTGAGCCCCTCTTTGTGGTGGCGGAAGACTTTGATGTAGTCGTCCAGAAAGCCGATCAGCCCCAGCCAGATCGTCGAAACCAGCATCAGTTGGATATAGACGTTGTCGAGCTGTCCGAAAAGCAGTACGGGGATGAGAATGGCCAGCAGGATGATTACGCCGCCCATCGTGGGCGTGCCTTTCTTCTGGAGTTGTCCTTCGAGCCCCAGATCGCGGATCTCCTCACCGATCTGTTTGCGGCGCAGGAAGTTGATGATGTTGCGTCCGAAGACGATGACGATCAGCAGGGCGATGATGATGGCTGCCGCCGCGCGGAACGAAATGTACTGGAACATACCTGCGCCGGGCAGGTTGTGAACGTTGTCGAAATATTTGAAAAGATGATAGAGCATGTCGCAGGTTAATTTTTAGCGTAGAGGGCGAAGGCACGGAGAGCCTCCTCCTTGTCGTCGAAATGGTTTTTTACGTCGCCGACGATCTGATACGTTTCGTGTCCCTTGCCGGCCAGCAGGAGGATGTCGCCCGGCTTGGCGAGCATCGCGGCCGTGCGGATGGCTTCGGCGCGGTCGGCGATCCGCAGGTAGCGGTCACCCGGGGCGAGTCCTGCGACCATGTCGTCGAGGATCGCGTCGGGATCTTCGTGGCGGGGGTTGTCCGAAGTGAGGATTGCGGTGGTCGCGTATTTTACGGCGATCTGCGCCATTTCGGGGCGTTTGGTCTTGTCCCGGTCGCCGCCGCAGCCGCACAGCACGAAGAGCTGTTGTCCCGGGCGGCGGATCTCCTCGACGGTCTGGAGCACTTTTTCCAGAGCGTCGGGCGTATGGGCGTAATCGACGATCGCCGTGGTGCCGTCGGCGGCTCGCACGAACTCGAAACGTCCGCTTACGGGATGCAGCGTGCTCATGATTTGGAGCACCTCTTCGCGGTCGGCGCCCAGCAGCAGGGCCGCAGCATAGACGCAGAGCAGGTTGTAAGCATTGAAGCGGCCGAGGAAATGGACCCATACTTCACGTCCGTCGATGCGCAGTTCCATACCGTCGGGGTGTGTTTCGAGGATCTTGCATCGGAAGTCGGCCATCGATTGCAGCGAGAGGGTTTTGACGGTCGCCCGTGTGTTCTGCACCATGACCCGGCCGTTGCGATCGTCGATGTTTATCAGTGCGAAAGCCTCTTTCGGGAGATTGTCGAAGAAGAGTTTCTTGGCGCGGATGTACTCGGCGAAAGTCTTGTGGTAGTCCAGGTGGTCGTGGGTGATGTTCGAGAAGATGCCGCCCGTGAAATGCAGTCCTCGGATGCGCTCCTGCACGATGGCGTGCGAGGAGACCTCCATGAAGCAGTATTCGCACCCGGCTTCGACCATGCGGGCCATCATCTCGTTCAGGCGGATGGCGTCGGGGGTGGTGTGGGTCGATTCGATGCGTTCGGTGTCGATGCAGTAAACGACCGTCGAGATCAGGCCGACCTTGTAGCCCAACCCCCGGAAGAGGTCGTAGAGCAGGGTGACGGTGGTGGTTTTGCCGTTGGTGCCCGTGATACCGACCAGTTTGAGCTGACGGCTCGGGTCGCCGTAGAATGCGGCGGCCATGTCGGCCATCGCGGCGTTGGTATCCGCTACGACGACGTAGCAGACCGACGGGGTGAGGTGTTCGGGCAGCCGCTGGCAGACAACGGCGACCGCTCCGGCGGCGACGGCCGCATCGATGTAGGCGTGCCCGTCGCTTTGGGTGCCGCTCACGGCGAAGAAGCAGTCCCCGGGAGCGATGCGGCGGGAGTCATACGCCAGTCTGCTCACACGTGTATCGGAGTTGCCTTCCACGCGGAGCACCTGTGTCGCCTTGATTAATTCTTGAATTTGTTTCATCTCTTTATTTGAGTGTTATGGTTACGGCTCCCCCGCGCGAGATCCGCGTGCCGGGAGCGATGCTTTGGTATTGGACGGAGCCTCGTCCCGAGAAGGAAACTCTGAGGCCCCGGCTTTCGAGCAGGAACAGGGCGTCTTTGAGTCCCATGCCTACGACGTTGGGCATCGTTTGGTCGTCCTGTGCGAGCGTCGAGATCGTGACGTTCGAGAGGGAGTCGATCCGTACCGTTCCCCAGCCTTTGCGGTCTTCGAACGAGGTGCGGGGCGAGAATTTGTCGGCGATGCGGCGGATTTGGGCGATGTCGCCGCCTTTGATTCGCCGGGGATAGTGTTTTTCCCCTGAATTTTCCGGCGAGAGATCCCAGTCGTGCTCCCGGTTGTAGAGGTAGGTGACGACCTTCTTGACCACCGGACCCGAGAGCGGGCCGCCGTAATAGGATTTGCCGGCCTGCCGTTTGGTGTGGATCGTCGTGAGCACCGTGTAGCGGGGGTTGTGAGCCGGGAAGTAGGCGACCATGCTGCCGATGTAGTAGCCGTCGCGGTAGCCGATCTTGTCGTCGGCGTATTGGGCCGTACCGGTCTTGGCCGCTACGGTGTAGAGGGTCGTGTCGCGGAAAAATCCAGCACCCGTACCTTCCGTGCCGACGCTTTCGAGAAGTTTGCGGACCTCGCGCAGCGTGCGTTCGGAGCATATCTTGTCCACGAGCGTTCGGGCCTTGAAATGTTCGACCACGTCGTCGCCCCGGCGCAGCTCCCGAACCAGGATCGGAGAGATCATTTTGCCGTCGTTGGCAATGGTGTTGTAGAGGGTGATGACCTGGATCGGGGAGAGTTTGATACGATAGCCGAACGAGCGGCGTACGAGCATACTGTTGGGGTCGGGCACCTCCTTCCAATCCTGAAAGAGCGGTTTTTTCTCGCCGAAAGCCTCCAGTCCGACGGTTTGGTCGAGGTGCAGCTTTTTCATGAAGTCGCTGTAACGCTCCTTGTTGTCGGCATAACGCTCCCAGATCGCCTTGGCGAAATAGACGTTCGACGACTGGGCGACCGCCGTGCGGAAATCCATGTCGTTGAATCCGGCGTGCGAATCCTGCACCCGGATGCCGCCGACCTTCACCACACGTCCGTTGCCCGTGTCGTAGGTCTGGTCCAGCGGCATATCCGCGTCGTCCAGCAACAGCAGCATCGAAGCCAGCTTGAAGGTCGAGCCCGGCTCCGTGTTACGCCCGATGGCGTAGTTCTCCCGCTCGGCGTATCCGCCGCCGGGGGTGCGGCCCAGATTCACGAGGGCGAGGATTTCGCCCGTGCGGACCTCCATCACGATCGTGGTACCCCAGATGGCGTTCTGGGCTTCGAGCTGTTCGCGCAGGTAACGGTTCGCCACGTCCTGCACATCGAGATCGAGCGTCGTGACCACGTCCAGTCCGTCGATCGGGTCGATGTTGTCGCCGTCCACGACGCGGCCGTAAAAACCCCGGGCGATGCGTTGGCGCGTGGCCCGACCGTCGCGGCCGGCCAACTCTTCGCGATAGACGGCCTCGATGCCGTAGTTGCCTCGGTCGCCGGTCAGTCCGATCGTGCGGCGCCCCAGTTCGCCCTGCGGATAGATGCGTTCGTCGCTTTCACGCAGGTTGTAAACCATGCCCATGTTCCAGTTCAGGAGCGGGTATTTGCGCAGGGTTTCCCATTCGGTGTAGTCGATGTCGCGGGGAAAGATTTGGACGGGAGTGTGGTCGCGCAGGGTATCGTAGAGTTTTTTCGGCACGAATTCCCGGTCCAAAATCCGGTCGATCCAGCGGGCGATGCGTCCTTCGGAGCGGGGAACGAGGGTGTCCTTGCGGTATTTTACCTGGTAGTGTTTGGCATGCTGCGTGCGGAACATGCGACGGTATTCGGCTGCGGATCTGTCGCCGAAATAGGCGGCAAGTAGTTTGGACAGCGAGTCGCTCTGTTCGTGGAACGTACGCACGGAGTCGAGCCCCGGGCTGCCGAAATCGAATTCGACGCGGTAGCGGAAGATCGAGGTGGCCAGCGGATCTCCGTCCCGCGTGAGGATGTTGCCCCGCTGGGCCGGGATGATCTGTTCGGTGAAGATGCGTCCGGCGAGCCGTTCGGCATTGTAGGCGACCTCCGAGCTGAAGAGCTGCACCCATACCAGACGTGCGAAGATGAGCAGTCCCGCCAGGATGAAGAGGATGTAGAGCAACCTCACCCGCAGCAGGATGTCGCTTTTGATGCGCGATTTTTCCGGTTTCATCTTGCTCATCAGTCGTCGAGAATTTCACCCGGAACGACCGGGTCGTACAAGTCGATGCCCCGTCGGCGCAGCTCTTCGAGGATGGCCGAGTGGGTCGTATGGCGGAAACGCTGCTCCTGAAGGCGCGTCGAGCGCTCGCGCAGCATCTGGACCTCGCGGTAAAGCCGCGAGTATTTCATGTCGAGGTGCAGCGCCGTGAACATTACGAAGATGCTGACGAAAAACATCGCGGCGATGCAAATCATGTAACGATAGTATTCCGAGGCTCCTTTCCGAACCAGAATATTGCCCGAAAAGAGGAGCCAGAAGATGTTCGAGCGGCGGCGCTCCTCCTTGCGCTGCTCCTCCTGCCGGGCCTCCTCTTCGGCCTGCTCCCGCTCCCGGTCGGCACGAATTTCCTCGTCGGCTTCGCCGCTCTGCACGCGCAGCACTTCGCGCCGGATGCGGCGGGCGAGCTCTTCCTCCCGCTCCCGGGCGGCACGCTCCTCGTCGGTGACGGGGGCGAATTCGTGGTCGTTGTATTTCATGTCGGTCGGAAACGGTTATTGGCGTACGATTTTGGCAGCGGCTCGCAGTTTGGCCGAGCGCGAACGCGGGTTGCGGACGAGCTCTTCCGAGGAGGGAGTGACGGCCTTGCGCGTAATGATTTCGAACGGCGTTTCGGGCTTGCCGAAGAAATCCTTTTCGATGCGCCCCTCGAAATTGCCGCTGCGCAGGAAGTTCTTCACCAGCCGGTCTTCGAGCGAGTGGTAGGAGATCACTACCAGCCGTCCGCCGGGGCGCAGCACCTTGAGGCTCTGTTCCAGCGCCATTTTGAGCGCTTCCATTTCTCCGTTTACTTCGATGCGCAGGGCCTGGAACAGCTTGGTCAGGAATTTCGATTCGTCCTTTTTCGGGGTACAGGGCGCTACGGCCGCAACCAGGTCTGCGGTGGTCAGGATCGGCTGCGCGGTCCGTGCGCGGACGATGCAGGCGGCGACTTTCCAGGGGGTGTCGATTTCGCCCCAATCGCCCAGGATGCGGGTCAGGGCGTCGGCGTCGAGCGTGTTCACCAGGTCGGCCGCCGTGCCTCCTCCGCGCTGATTCATCCGCATGTCGAGCGGTGCTGAACCCCGGAACGAGAATCCCCGTTCGACGGCATCGAAATGGTGGGACGACACGCCCAGGTCGGCCAGGATACCATCGACCCGGGTTACTCCGTGCAGCCGCAGGGCGCCCCGCATGAAGCGGAAGTTGCTTTCGACGTAATGGAAGCGGCTGTCTTCCGGGCAGTTGTCCCGGGTATCCCGATCCTGATCGAAGGCGTAAAGACGTCCCCGGTCGCCCAGTGCCGACAGGATGCGGCGCGAATGTCCGCCACCGCCGAAGGTGAGATCGACATAGGTTCCTGCAGGATCGATGTCGAGCAGTCGGACGGACTCTTCGAGCAGGACGGGCGTATGATAGACGGAGGTCATTTGGCTTCGATATATATTTAGGGTGTAAAGTTAGACAATTTGCAGGGAAAAATCGTTATCTTTACCGAAGAAAAAACGGTTGAGAACGGTCGTACTCCGGAAGGCCGGGGTGTCCCGCTTCCGGGATCTCCCTGTACCGATGCGGAGTTTCGATTGGAAATCCGAGCGTAGGTGCGATAGGTGCAAATCGGGCGTCGTACGACTTTCGACCGATAATTAAAAGGGTTACGTTATGCCGAAAATAGATGTCGATGCCGTGCTTGCGGCAAAGGCTCCCCGGATCGCCCGATGGGTGCCGGGATTCGTTATCCGCTGGCTCAAGCGCACGATCCATCAGGACGAAATCAACTATATTCTGGATGAGTATTCCGCGCTTCCTCCTCAGCAGTTTATCCAGGCTTGTTTTAAGTTCTGGGGAGTGACCTATTCGGTCGAAGGGCTCGAAAATCTCGATCCGAAGGGACGGTATCTCTTTGCGTCGAACCATCCTTTCGGGGGAATGGACGGTATGATGCTGGCCGACGAGCTGGTCGGATATTTCGGCGATGCGCGGGTGATCGTGAACGATTTGCTGATGCACGTCGAGCCGCTGCGACCGCTCTGGATTCCGGTGAACAAGCACGGTTCGCAATGCGGGGAATACCTGCGCAGGTTCGACGAAGCTTTCGCAAGCGACTGTCCGATTCTGACCTTCCCGGCCGGGCTTTGTTCGCGCCGTCGGCAGGGGGTGGTGTCCGATTTGCCGTGGCGTTCGAATTTCGTCAAGCGGGCGGCGGCGTCCGGGCGCCGGATCGTGCCGGTTTTCGTCGAGGGCGAACTATCCGATTTCTTTTACCGCCTTTCCAATTTTCGGACGAAGATAGGTATCCGGTTCAATATCGAGATGCTCTATCTGCCCGACGAGATGTTTTCGCAGAAGGGAAAACATTTCCGGATACTGGTCGGGGAGCCTGTTTCGACGGACGAGCTGGTCGAATGCGGATCGTGGCAGCAGCGGGCGGATTACGTACGCGAAAAGGCGTATTCTTTGGAAAAAAAGTTGCGTGCCGAAGCAAAACACGGATAAATTGTTTAGTTTTGCTCTAAATTTAACAGCATGGAACCCATCATAGAGCCTGTAAGCCGAAGTCTGTTGCTCGCGGAATTGACCCCTGAACGCAAGGTCCGAAATACGAACAAGGCTTCGAATGAAATCTATATTTTCGATGCCGCCGAATGCCCGTCCCTGCTGCGGGAGATCGGACGCCTGCGGGAGGTCGCCTTCCGGTCGGCGGGGGGCGGAACGGGGCTCGCCGTGGATATAGACGAGGAGGATCTCGCCGGCGACGGTTATTACCAGTTGATCGTCTGGGACCCTGCGGAGCAGGAGATCGTGGGCGGTTATCGCTTTATCGTCTGCACGTCGGAAAATCCCCGGCATCTTTCCACTGAACATTATTTCACCTTCAGCGACAAATTCCGCAAGGAATACCTGCCCTATACCATCGAACTGGGGCGTTCGTTCGTACAGCCTTCCTATCAGTCGCGCGGCAATTCGAAGAGTATCTATGCGCTGGACAACCTCTGGGACGGTTTGGGGGCGCTTGTGGTGCTGAATCCCAAGGTGAAATACCTTTTCGGCAAGGTGACGATGTACGCTTCGTACAAGGCTATGGCACGCAATGCCTTGATCTGGTTCCTGCGCCGTTACTTTCCCGATCCCGATCATCTGGTGGCAGGTAAAAATCCCGTGCAGCTCGACTTGGACGATCCCTATTACGAGCATTTTTTCACGGGCAAGACCTATGAGGAGAATTACCGCATCCTGATCCAGCGCATCCGCGAGTTCAACGAGAACATTCCTCCGCTGATCAATGCCTATATGAATCTCTCGCCTACGATGCGGGTGTTCGATACGGTAATCAACACCGATTTCGGCGGCGTGGAGGAGACGGGTATTCTGCTGACCATTCCGGACATTTATCCCGAGAAAAAACAGCGTTATATGCGTTGGCAGGGGTGGCGTGAAAACCTCAAGCAGCGCCGGGAACATTTCCGCCTCCGCCTGCAGGAGCATCTCTCGCGTATCGGGAAAAGATGGGAAGTGTAGTCGAGCCGGATTTTCCCGGGTCGGATGTCTTATTTTGATAAAATTACGCCTTTTCGGTGTAATTTTTTTGTTTATGGATGCGGAATTTCTCGAAAAATTGTAATTTTATAGAGAAAAGAGAAGTTTGTATGCGTACAAGATTGGTAGTGTCTTTTTTTATCTGTTTTTTGCTGCAGGCATGCTCCGGAGCTTCGACGACGAAGACGAATGGAGTGTCGAACACATCGGGAAACGATCAGGCCGGATGTATCGCCTTGGATACGATCGGCATCGATGGTGCGGTCGAGAAGTTCGTATGGAACGAAGAGGATGGAATCGGCTTCTTAATTCAGGATAATAGCTATTTGGACTTTATTAAATCGTCTTTCACATCGAGGCCGGTGTTTGCTATGCAGGCTGCTGACGGTCGAATAACCTATTCGACGGAGGATTTGATGAAAGAGATGTGGCCGAAAGAGCGGATCGAGGATCCTGTTTCGGTCGTAGCTTGGCGACCGTATGGATTTGCGTTACAAGAGGACGGGAGTTTTTTTCTTCCGGTCGGTGTGGCGCAGTATGATGAGAAGGGGTGCCGGAGCGTGCCTATGCTCGGCCGGTACCGGGGAAATCTGGCTGAAATGACACTCGATTTCGAAAATATGTTCTCCGCTGTGGAGTTGCGATTGAGGAAAGACAGCTTCGCTCTCGAACCGATTAAGGTGAAACAAGTTATTTTGCAGGGAAACGACGGTGAAATTCTGGCAGGATCGATCAAGGTGGTAGCCAGTAGGCAGGAGCTGCCCGACAGTGTGTGCGAAGAGAGGAAAGTCAGTCCTTGCGTCGTATTGGATTGCGGATCGGGGGTGGAGCTGACGGAAGAATCGACCTCTTTTTATCTGCCTGTACTGCCTGTGGAGTTTCGCCGAGGGTATTCGTTAACGGTCGTGACGGATCGTGACAGCGGGAATATGTTCAGGATTCAATGCGGTGGCAAATTCCCCGTAAGATTGAAAAAAGGTCGGATATACCGTGCGGCGGATACGATTGTTCGCCCGGCGTATCTGCAATACATGATTCCCGATCCCAATTTCCGGGCTTATCTTTTGGAACAGGGGTATATCGAAGAGATCGGCGAAAACGGGAGCCGGGTCGTAGTAACACCTGCCGGTCGGGCTGCGACGAAGATAGATTGTTCGAGGCGGGGTATCGCTTCCTTAGCAGGAATCGAGTATTTCCCGCTGTTGGAGGAGTTGAATTGCTGTATGAATATGATATCGACGTTGGATTTGACGCAGAATCCTCGTTTGGTAAAGTTGGATTGTTCGGGAAATTGTCTTAAATCCTTGGATGTAAGCCATAATTCGGTGCTAATGGAGTTACGGTGCATGTTGAATGAGCTGGTGGCATTGGAAACGGATCGGAATCCGAAGCTGACTGTTTTGCATTGTGCATTTAATCGCTCGTTGAAAGCGTTGGATGTGACTGGTAATCCCCTGTTGAAAGAGTTGGTGTGCACGGAAAACAGTCTGTCGAGTTTGGATGTGTCGCATAATTTGGAACTGAAAAAACTTATGTGCGGAAATGGTTTTGTCAAAAAGAACCGTTTGGAAACCCTGGATGTTAGTAAAAATACCAAACTCGACACGTTGGAATGCTCGGGCTGTTGGCTGAAAACCTTGGATGTCAGTCGGAACCGGGATTTGATATATTTGAATTGCAGTAGAAATGAATTGGAGCGTCTGAATCTCGGCGCTGTTCCGAATTTGAAGGAATTGGATTGTCCCATGAATAAATTGAGCCGACTGGACGTATCTCGTTGCAAGGCTCTGACATGGATTTCGTGCGACAGGAACTCGCTCTCCTCGTTAGATGTATCCCACAACCGGTCGTTAAATTGGCTGTCGTGTGGTGAAAATTTGCTTACTACGTTGGATGTGTCGCATAATTCGGTGTTGGAAACGTTGTGGTGTAATGACAACCAATTGACTACGTTGGATCTTTCGGGAAATCCGATTTTGAGAAAGCTGTATTGTTGCAATAACCGGTTGTCCTCTTTGGACTTGAGTAAAAATAAATTCTTGGAACCGAGGAATGTGTCCGATCACGGGAACTGTTTCCCGGAGGAAGAGGGTTCGATTGTGGTTAATTCCTGCTGTTTCTGAAAAATGAAAAAGGGGCTGTCTAACAGTTTTAGACAGCCCCTTTCGTTGCTTTTTGGTTTTACCGCGACGCGGCGATATTCGAGCTGTGCATGCCCCGGGAATCGCGGGCCCAGTCGTCCCTGGCGCGGAGTACCTGTTCGATGATGTCGCGCACGCAGCCGTGCCCGCCCGCGAACTCCGAAACGTAGCGCGAGGCTTCGATCACCTCGGATGCCGCATCCGAGGGACAGACGGGGATTCCGACTGCCTTCATACACTCCAGGTCCGGGATGTCGTCGCCCATGTAGATGACGTTCGCCGGATCGAGTCCGTGGCGTGCGAAGAAATCCTGCATGGCCGATATTTTGTCCATGCAGTCCAGGTAAACATCTGTGATTCCCAGCATTTTGAGCCGGTGGTCGAGCGTTGCGCCCCGTCCGCCCGTGATGATGCACACTTTGTAGCCCATACGGAGCGCATAGGCGATGGCATAGCCGTCCTTGGCATAGTATTTTCGGATGAAATCCCCATCGACCAGGGGCATGATTCCCCCGTCGGTCATTACGCCGTCCACGTCGAAAATGAACGCTTCGGTCTTTACGATGTCTTCTTTGAAGTTTCCCATATATCTTGACTTAATGATTCATAAATTCGTAACAGTCGCGGATCGTGAGCGAGTGCGGCTTCGTGCCGCCGCAACGTCGGCAGGTCGCCGCGTACGGCAGGCCCGGTCTGCACCCGATGCGGATCGCCCGAATCGACGGCTTTGGCTGCGGTTTCGGCGATCAGGGGTTTCAGTACGTCGAAGGGCAGTTCGGTCCCGTGCAAAATCTCGCCTCCCAATGCGTAGAGGTGATTGACGAAATTGCAGGCGAAAACCGCGGCCAGGTGAAGGCGTACGCGACGGTCGGAGTCGGCACGATATACCGTGCGGCTCAGATTGCGGGCGAACGCTTCGAGCTCCGAGGTGAAGGAGTCGTCGTTTCCTTCGACGAAAAGAGGTATTTTGGCAAAATCCACGCTGCGGCCTTGGGTAAAGGTTTGCAGGGGATAGAGAACGCCCCGACGGTCGAAGCGTGCGGGAAGAGCCTCTATTCCGATGCCTCCGGCCGTATGTACCACAGCGGCTTCGGCGGGTATGGGCAGGCTTTCGGCCAGCGTGGTGATCGCCGCATCGCTGACGGCCAGGATGTAGAGGTCTGCGGCGGCCAGCTCGCGCGGATCGGAGCTCCACGCGGTGCCGTTTTCGAGGGCGAGTGCTGTACCTCGTTTCGCGTTGCGGGCGAAGATCTGGAGCAATGTTGCTCCTTCCGTGCGGCTTATCGCGCGGGCGAGCGCTTCGGCCAGGTTGCCGCTGCCTATGAGGACGATATTTTTCATCTTTCCGAGTGTTTCGATTCGGGCTGCGGCCCGGAAGCCGGTTTGCGGGCGGCGTTCACTGCGTCGTCCAGGTCGATGAGCCGAAGCCGGTCGCCCGCTGTACGGCAGGCCGTCTGAAGCTCGTCGAGCGCGCGGTCTATTCGGCGCGTTTCTTCGGTCGCGGCGAAGTAGAGGCGTGTCGAACTGTAATTGTCGATGGTTCTGAAAATGTTGTAGAGCGTCATTTCGTGGATGTCCCGTCCGGGGGCGAAAGCCACTTCGCGGTCGTCGTCCGGATTCCGGATTTCGATCAGCAGGCCCGTGCGCACGAGCTGGTGCAGGACATCGTTCACGATGCGGGTGGGCAGCGAGAGTCGGCGGCGGAGTTCATCGACCGGGAGCGCCCCTTCGTTTTCCCGAAAGCGGTGTACGACCTGGAGCATGACGGCCAGGATGATCCGGCGTCGTCGGTCGTTGCTGATGCCGAGCGATTCGCGCTCTTCGGCGAAACGGTCGATATTCTGGTAGGCGAACGAGAGTTCGCCGCCGAAGAGCAGGATTTCCCACGAGATTTGCAGCCATAACAGGAAGAGCGGCAGGGCTGCGAAACTGCCGTAAATCGCGTTGTAGGAGGTCATCCATCCTTGCAGATAGAGGTAGCCCCACTGAAAGAGCATGAAGACCGTTCCTGCGACGATACCCGCCATGAAAGCGCTGCGCCACAAGACTTTCGTATTGGGCACGACGGCATAGATCAGGGTGAAGCTGCCCCAGATGATGACCAGGGCCGAAAGTTTCGAAAGAAGGATGCCGAGGAACGTATTCCCCGCGTCGAAGAACCGGAGCAGATAACCTCCCATCGTGCTGGCCACGAGCCAGAGGATCGGGGCGACCATCGCGATGACGATGTAGTTGAGGTATTGGCGGGCGATATTGCGCGAGGACTGAACCTCCCAGATGTTGTTGAAAGCGCTCTCCACCGACCCGAAAACCCGGATGACGGCCCAGAAAAGGGTTACGACGCTGACCAGGGCGATAAGCCCGCCCTGCGTATTGGCGAGGGCTTTGCGGGCGAATTCCACCATGTAGTCCAATACTTCGACGTTTTGCGGGAAAAGGGCGTAGAGATCGTCGATCAGGCCGTCCAGAAGCCCGAATCCCTTGACTACGGCGAATACCAGCGCCAGGATCGGGACGATCGAGATGAGCGTATAGAACGTCAGGGCGGCGCTGCGCACGATCGTATCGTGGGCGATCAGGCCGCGTGCCGTGTAGAACAGCAGCTTGTACTGTCTGACGGCCCACCGGACGCGGGGATTGCGGTAGGAGTTTGCGTTGCGCCGCAGGATCGTGTCCGTGAAGTAGGTGAAGACGTTCTTGACTTTCATTTCGGGACGTTTCTCAAAGATAGCTATTTTAGACGGATCGTCCAATAATCCTGCCCGATTTTCGTGAAGGCGATCCGTCGCTCGCCGCCTTCGCGTATGCCGAGCCGTGCGGCGATTTCAGCCGCCGTGAGCGGGAAATCTTGTTTCAGAATCGTCAGTCGGCTGCCGGAAAGCTCCCGTTTCAGTTGCTTGGGGTTGTAGGGCTCGATCCGCTCGATCTCCAGCCAGCGGCCCAATGTGTCTTCGGACTTTTCCGCTGCGAATCCGTAGCCGTTCGGACTCCAGATGTCGGCGCGACCTTGCAGGTAGGTCGGCGCCAGCCGGGCTTTTTGAAGCGCTACGTCGGGGATCAGCAGCCAGCGGTAAGCGGCCGGATCGAAGGGCTTGTCGCAGGGAGTTGCACGGGCTTCGGCGGGCGGACAGGAAAATTCTCCCAGTCCGAGCGCAACGGCCGTCAGCAGGGGACCCGTGCCGTCGGCATAGACGAGCACCTCCTTGCACTCGTCGCCGAGCGAGACGACTTCCACGCGGCTGTCGGGAAAGAGCCGCAGGGCTTCGTCCACGTCGAACAGCGGCGAGTTCTTGATGCACAGACGCCCTGACGCGCGCGCGATAAGCGGCATCAGGGCGGTGACGTCGGGCGAGCACGCTTCGAGCCGCACCAGCTTGCGGCCGTCGGCCGAGCGGCGGTCGGGGTCGGCGAAAATCCAGTCGAAGTGCAGTCCGGGCCGTTGCAGATACTCCTCGGCCGAGGTGTGGACGACCTCTATGTTGGCGGCTTGGAGCCGCCGGAAGTTTTCGGCGGCGATACGGGCCAGCGTTTCGCTGCGTTCGAGCGTCACCACGCGCCGGAAACGGCGGCTCAGGAAAAGCGCATCGACGCCCAGTCCGCAGGTGAGGTCCAGCGCCGTGTCGCCGTCGATCCGTTTGTGCGCCGCACACGCCTCGCTCGACGCCTGCTCGAAGGCCAGCGGCGGGAGTATGCACTGCGCGGCGGCATACGACGGCAGTTTCGATGCCGCCCGCGCGAGGTATTTGACCTGCGTGGCGACCAGCCGCGCGTGGGGCATGGTGCGGTCGAGGGCCACGTCCAGCGGATCGCGGCCGCGGGAGACGGCAATGGCCCGCTGCACTTCGTCCGTAAGCAGGAGTTCGTATTCTTCGGAGGTCATCATGCCGGCAAATGTACGCTTTTTTTCGGTTCGGCGGACCACGCCGCAACCGTTGCGAGCGCGAAAAAGAGGTAAACGGCCGCCGTCGCCCCTCCGCCGAGGGCGTATTCCGCCGCAGCGCAGGGCAGATCCGCCGTGACGCGCGCCAGCGCGTTGAGTCCTTCGGCCGTGTGCGACAACACGCATTCGAATGCCGGGGCCGCCCATCCGACCGGCAGCAGCATCCAGAGCGCGCCGGCCAGCACTACGACGCTTCCGAGCAGGATCGCTGCCGGATTGACGACGACTCCCGCCAGCGGCACGATGCCGAACGTATGCGATACGAGGGGCGCCGTGGCCAGCGTCGCCGCAAGGCTGACCGCCAGCGCGTCGGTGATCGGATTCAGCGCCCGCCGCCGGGTGCGGAGCCGGCGGCAGAGGGGTACGCCCCATGCGAGGATCGCCGCGACGGCCGCGAACGAGAGCTGGAAGCTGATGTCTCCGAGCCATGCGGGATTCCACAACAGCATGCCGAAGGCGGCCGCGGCGAGGGCGTTCAGGCCGTTGTATTCCGACGCGGAGGCGAGGGCCGACTGGAGCATCGTGAACATCACCGCCGCCCTCACGGCGCTGGGCGGAAATCCCGCCGCGGCGACGTAAATCCAGATGCAGGCCGCCGCCAGCAGGTTGCGCAGCAGATGGCCCCTGCGCAGCAGCGGCAGCCACCACAACAGCAGATTGACCAGCGCGAAGACGATGCCCGTGTGCAGTCCCGAGACGGCGTGATGCCGCTCCGGTCGCCCGCCGTCATGGCGCGGCAGACGGCACCCGCGTCGCCGGGGATTCTCAGACGGCCCATTCGTTCGGCGGCGTGCAGATGCAGGGCCGTATTGCGGGCGGGCAATCGTTCGAGTATGGTTCGCTCCGACAGCCATATCGTTCCCGCGAATCCCCGCCGCGTCATCAGGCGGCGGTAACTCTCCGCGCCGCCGCGCAGCGGCCGGACCGTGCCCCGGCAGCGGAGACGCTCGCCCGGATGCAGGGGCGTCAGAGTGTCGGCATGGAGCG
>OHKD01000292.1_pt1 | contig 22316 bp, 20 predicted proteins | sample 1568801 | NCBI WGS metagenome assembly OHKD01 (sample SAMEA3879525, study PRJEB24766) | human gut metagenome | biome: human-associated habitat; feature: feces | place: USA | collected 1985/1987
GCACAGGCTTCGCGTCTCTGAGGGGTGGTATCCCGGGCGGGCGGTTATTCGTCGGACTGTTCGACGAAGAACTCCTGCCCGCCGTTTTCATCGTCCTTGACGACGATGCTGCCGTCGGCATTGATGAAATAGAAGTAGAGTTCTTCGATCACGGCGTCGGACGGAAGGCCGAAGAAATCCTTCGGGTAGAGGTATTTCTCGAAACGGGAGCTGATCAGTTCCATGCGGTTGCGCGGGACTGCGGCCGAGACCTCGGCTTTCTGCCCGCCGTCATGGATTGCCGTGCCGCAGAGATATACCTCCCCGGCGTCTTTCAGTGCCGTGCCTCCGTGCGAGAAGGTGATGCCGAAGACGTCGCCGTAGCGGAATACCGAGGGCGTGGTGGTAAACACCTGGTTGTAGGTTTCGATGGGCTTGAATGCCTCGGCGAAACGCTGTTCGTCGCGTTTGAGGCCGAACGTGTCGTAGCAATACGAGTAACCCAGTTCGCAGGTCAGGGGAACGGCGCCGGTCTTCATTTTGATCCTGACGTCGGCATGCACGTCGGCCGTCTCGACCTCCTGTCCGTCCACTTCGATCTTGTCGTCGAATATGAAGGTGGTCGACGAACGCCATACGACCCACTCCATTGCCGTTTGGGGGTCGTTGCCGCCGCGGCCGATGACGCTCATGAAGGAGTCCGCCCACGAAAGACCGTTCTTGGGGTCTTTCTCCTCTGCGGGCATCAGGGTGAGTTGTTCGTTCACGACTTCGGGCTGGTGCTGGATCGCGTTGTAGTCCTTGGTGGTCAAATAGAGCGTGGCATTGTCGCGGAGGTTCCATGCCTTGGGGGCCAATACGGCGAATACGACCTTTCCCGAGCCGTCTTCGCCCGGCGAGACCCGGAGCTGGGCCGTCACTTCGATTTCCGAGTCGGTCAGGGCCCGGCCCGGCTGGATGATGCCGTCGAATTCGAGGCAGGCGACTACGAGCAGCGGCAGCGCGGCGATGCACGCCGCGGAGAGTATTTTATGTCTGTTGAGTTTTTTCATGGTCGGATGGTATTAGAGTCTCTTGAATTTGTATTTGTATGTCAGGAGTTTGCTGTCCAGTTGGAACTGGGTCGTAAAGCCGTCCTGCTCGAAGGTGGCGATGACCGTGTCCGAACCTTTGACCCGCAGCACGTTGGGGATGACGTTGCTGTCCAGCACACACTGGATGGGGCCTTCGGACAGCGCTTCGGGGAACGGTACGAAAGGGATGTCGCCGTTGTCGAACGTGACGGTGGTTGCGAGCGGCGACACGTTGAGCGTCATGCGCAGCGAAGGGAAATAGTCCAGTTTGCCGTAGATGTCGGTGCCGTTCGGATTCTCGGGCGCGCACAGCAGCACCTTGTCGAGCCGGTAGGCGACGGTATAGGTGTCGGGGTCGTCTCCTTCGGGCGGCGTGTTGTCGTCCGGTTTTTCGACCGGGATGTAGGGGAGGGTTGTCTCTTCGTCGCATCCGGAGAATGCGCACACGAAGAGCGCGGCGGTAAGGATAATTGCGTATTTTTTCATAAAATGATGGGTTTATTAGGTGTTCGGTTGAATCGGATGTTTCGGGTCGGCGGGCTGATCCGGTGTGCAACGGGGAAATTCCGGTGTCTGTTCATTGCGTCATAGGCAAAAGCGGTTTTTAGGATTCGTTTATGGGACGGTGGCGGTTTTTCGTATCGTCGGCTGGTTTTCGTCCGTGCGTGGCTTTTTCGGTCATTGCTCTGTTTATCAATGCGTGTGCCGTTTTGCCGATTCGCATGCGGGAGTATCGGCATGAAAAAGGGGCGGTTCCGCTGAACACAGTGACGCAACTTCACTCAATGAAGAATTCAATGCGGAGACCGCCCCGGCTGCCAGATTTCAGGGACCGCTTCCGGCGCAATGCCTGCCGGCTGCATCCGGAATGCGGGATTGTACGTGTCGCTCAGAGAGCCTTATGACGCCCGCCGCGCCGGATCGTGCGGCGTGAGGGCGTTCCCCCGCTCCCCGGCCCAAAAACGGACGTCCTGCCGCGCAGAACCTTGCGGCAGGAACGTCCGGCCCGTATTGTGCCAGAGCAGTAAAATATAATGGGGATTTTGGGCTTTCGGGTAATTCCGGAATCGGATGCGACGGGACATTTTCTTCGGTTTTCGTTGGTGTGAATCCGCGTCCCGCAAGGGCATAAAAAAAGCAAGGGACGCGATAACATTCCTTACTGAAGGTATTAGGAGACCCCGAATGAGAAATGTACCGCGCCCTTGCAAGTCCCGTCCTTACGGACGGAACAAAACAAGGGCTGGCAACATTTATACCTCATTCTCGAAAAGTTCCTAATTTTTCAGTAAGGCATAAAGAGTTGCTGCTCTCTATATGTTATGTCCGTCGGCTATGCCGAATTATACAATTGCAAAGTTAGCATAATTTCTGCATACATTAAAGTTTGGTCTACAAATATAAACAAAAAAACGAATTTCCCCTTTATGGGGTAATGAAAAAGATTGAAATGGTGATTTTTTTGTAAAAAATTCAGCGAACTGAAACCGACAAATCCCATATTAGTAAATTTGGTCGCTCAACGAATGCGTGAAATTCGGGAACAGCATGACCATACACAAGAGTATTTATCCAATAATACTCACTTAAAGATATGGGATTATGAAAGTGAACAAAAATTCCCCTCATTAGGATCGATTTCTAAATTCTGCGAATTTTACGATATTTCTTTGGAAGATTTTTTTGCGGGAATGACCTATCCAAAAGGACAAAAGAAATAATGTGATTGCAAAAATAATAACCGGGCATCGGAGCAGTTTATAACTCCAATGCCCGGTTTGTTTTATCCGTCGTTCAGTTTGCCGCGGCGAACACCTCGCCCGTCTTCCGTATTTTCCGAAAAAAAAGAAAAGTGGCTGATAATCGACTGATTATCAACCACTTACCGAGAGCGGAAAACGGGACTCGGACCCGCGACCTCAACCTTGGCAAGGTTGCGCTCTACCAACTGAGCTATTTCCGCAATTATCGTTTTCGGACGGGCGGGACAACTGCATCCGCACCTCGGCTCCGGGCTTCGAAACCTGCGTTTCGGGACTGCAAATATAAACCGAAAAATTTATTCTGCAAAATTTTCCGGCGAATTTTGTCGCAAAATTACTCTTGCGCCGCCCGAAACGCAAAAAAAGAAACGCCGGTGCAGATGCGATCGCGCAGGCATGCCCGGCGCCAACGCCCCGCAGCGAACGGCAACAAAAATAAGGCTGCCGGAAATGGCAGCCTTATCTATATACGGATCGCCCACAGAGCGAATCCCGATTAGCGGACCTTGAAGCCTTCGTCGGCGCGAACCGGAATCGGCATCTGGGCATAAATGCCGCCTTCGAGCTTGTCGCGCACCGACTTGAACGCCGCGATCGTATAGTTCACGTCGTCGAGCGTATGGGCTGCGGTGGGGATCACGCGCAGGATGATCTCGCCCTTCGGGATCACCGGATAGATTACGATCGAGCAGAAAATACCGTGGTTCTCGCGCAGATCGACGATCAGGTTCGTCGCTTCGGGGATACCGCCCTTCATAAAGACGGGGGTTACGGGCGAGTTGGTCACGCCGATCTCGAATCCGTTTTCCTTCAGGCCGTTCTGGAGCGCGCGGACGATCTCCCACAGCTTCTGCTGATATTCGGGATGGTTGCGGATCAGCTCCAGACGCTTCAGCGCGCCCATGACCATCGGCATCGGGAGCGACTTGGCGTAGAGCTGCGAACGCATGTTGTAACGCAGCAGGTTCACCAGCCAGCGGGGACCGCAGACGAATGCACCGATACCGGCCATCGACTTGGCGAAGGTGTTGAACAGCACGTCCACGCCGTCAGTCACGCCGAAATGCGAAGCCGTACCGCGGCCGCCCTCGCCCATCGTACCGAAGCCGTGGGCGTCGTCCACCAGCAGACGGAACTGGAAATCCTTCTTCAGCGCCACGATCTCGTCGAGTTTGCCCAGATCGCCCTTCATGCCGAAGACACCTTCGGTAATCACGAGCACGCCGCCGTTCTGCTCCTCGGCGAGGTCCGTGGCATGCTGCAGTTGAAGACGCAGCGAATCCATGTCGTTGTGTCCGTACACGAAACGCTTGCCCTTGTGCAGACGCAGACCGTCGATAATGCAGGCATGCGCCTCGGCGTCGTAGACAACCACGTCGCGCGGCGTCAGCAGGCAGTCGATAATCGAGATCATGCCCTGATAACCGAAGTTGAGCAGGAAAGCATCCTCCTTGCCGACGAACTCGGCCAGCTCGCGTTCGAGCTGTTCGTGATAAACGGTCTGACCGCTCATCATACGGGCGCCCATCGGGGCCGCCATACCGAATTTGGCTGCGCCTTCGGCGTCGGCCTTGCGCACCTCAGGATGGTTTGCCAGACCGAGGTAGTTGTTCAGACTCCAGTTGAGCATCTTCTTGCCCCGGAAAGTCATGTGGGGGCCGATATCGCCTTCCAGTTTGGGGAACGCGTAATAACCGTGGGCGTACGACATGTACTGACCGATAGGTCCGCCTGCATTTTTTTCAAGGCGTGCAAAAATATCAACCATAATGTATATAATTTAATGTTAGTTTCCGTTCCGGACGCGCAAAAGTACAAAAAAACCTTTTTAGCCATCAAAATTAGCCGTTTTTTATTCGGCACGGGTACGCATTTATACTTATTTACACAGGTATAAAAAGAAAAAAGGCCGCTTTCGGCGGCCCCGGAACGGTTTTCAGCGCCGCCGGTCGATCGCATCGACGATCACCGCCACGGCGCCGTCGCCCGTGACGTTGGTCGCCGTGCCGAAACTGTCCATGGCGATATAGGTGGCGATCATCAGTCCGGCGAGCGTTTCGTCGAATCCCAGCATCGACTCCAGCAGTCCCAGCGCGGCCATGATCGCCCCGCCCGGCACCCCCGGAGCCGCGATCATCGTCACGGCCAGCAGCAGGATGAATCCCACGAACGTTCCGGCCGGCAGCTCCAGTCCGGCGATCATCGACACGGCCAGCGCGCAGGCGACGATCTTCATCATCGAGCCGGAGAGGTGGATCGTCGCGCAGAGCGGCACGACGAACGATGCGATTTCGGGCCGCACGCCGAGTTTGAGGGTCTGCGCCAGCGTCACGGGGATCGTGGCGGCCGAAGACTGCGTTCCGAGCGCCGTGACGTAAGCCGCAAGCATCGTGCGGAGCATCCGCAGCGGATTTTTGCGCGCCGCGAGTCCGGCGACGGAGAACTGCACGAGCAGCAGCACGACGGTCATGCAGAAGATCACCGCGATCAGCTTCACGAAGACGCCCAGCACGCCCGCGACCTGCCCCGACCGGGTCATCGAGAGGAAAATGCCGAAGATATAGAACGGCAGCAACGGAATGATGACGCTGCCGATCACGCGTTCGATAATCCCCTTGAATTCGTCCATCACCCCCTTGAACTTCACGCTATGGGTATAGGCCATGCCCAGTCCGAGCACGAAGGCCAGCACCAGCGCCGACATGACGCCGAACAGCGGCGGCATCTGAACCGTGAAATAGGGCGTAAGCGCCGCGCCCGCATCGTCGGGCAGCACGGCCTGCGAGCCTTCGAGCAGCGCGGGAAAGACCGCCCGCCCCACCAAATAGGTTCCGAAGCCCGAAAAAAGCGTGAAGGCATAGGCCAGCGCCGCCGTGACGGCCAGCAGCCACCCGGCGTTCTTCCCCAGATCGGCGATGCCCGGCGCCACCAGACCGAGGATCAGCAGCGGAATGACGAACGAGAGGAACTGTCCGAAAATATCGTTGAACGTCAGCGCGATGCGCGTCGCCCATTCGGGAAAGAAAAAGCCGCATCCCACGCCCAGCCCGATGGCCAGTACGACGCGCGGCAGCAGTCCGAACCTGAATTTCATAGGAGAATGATTTTTGTAAAGATAGGAAAATTACTTAGCTTTTTCAATTCATATGCATCATTAACAAATAATTCGTATCTTTGTGTTGTCTTCATAGACAGACATATTTTGATGAAAGTGTTTTGCTTTTATTCTTGTTAGGAAATCTGGTAAATTTCATAGAGTCAAGAAAAACAATAACACTCATTCACTTGCAATCGTATGCGAAACAATATTCCATACTCGCAGGTGTGGAGTATTGTTTATTTGACTCAAGGTTTACCAGAACCTCCTAACAGATAGGCAATAGACTCCACGCTTCTTTTTTTAACAAATGATCGTAAAGGAGTCAGCGGTCTCGCAAAAAAACAATCTTATGAATAAAATCCTCTTATTCCTTTTGGGTGGCTGTATAATTGGGAGTGCCATCACTATTTTTTCTGCACAAAACAAACAAAAAAAAATACCAACACAACAAAACGCAGAGTCAAAACAAAACACTCAACAAGAAGATAGAATATCTACAATTTCACCAAATATTCTTCTCGGATTTCATCTTGGAATGTCTAAATTAGAATATAATTCACTTATCAAACAATATAAGAACAGTGGCAAAATGTCGATATGGGATAACAACACATATTGCATGCATTGGTTTGAAACCCAGAACATAACCGTTCATGATAATTCAGTTGGCAATTTTACTAGCACACAATCGTTTTCCATAATCTTTGATATTCAACCCAAATTTGTCAATAATAAATTACATACTTTATCGATGTTAATCGAACCATTATATGATGATACAATATTAGTTCAAACATCAAATATTATTCTACTCAAAAATCATATATCTAAAATATTAGGTTCGCAACCACCCCTAAATTCATTTCACTGGACATTTTCAACATATACAGTCAATTTATCTCAAGAAAAAATCAAAAGCAAGTATTACGAAAAACATTATACATATTATCGACTAACTATAACAAAATAGATTTTTTAATTATGGCACTAATCAATTGTCCAGAATGTGGGAATAGCATTTCAGATCAGGCATCTCACTGCCCCAAATGCGGATATCAAATTAGTAATCACAGCTTCTTTCCCAAAACAGAAGGTTGCTTTTTACAATCAATGAATATGGGATGCCTAATATTAGTTATTATATTCCTTTTTAGCATAATCCTTTCGGAATATGACATACCAGAAGAAGACCTCCCAATAATAGGTATAATTACGATTATTGTATTTGGAATAATGATATGTTACAATTTTTTCAAAAAGAAAAAACAAAATCAATGATAATTTTTAAAAATGCCATAAATTTATAATTCCGAACGATTTTGTATTTTTGCATTATGACATCACTATTTCACGACATCATTTTCGGCCCGGTGCACTCACGGCGGCTGGGACTCTCGCTGGGGGTCAACCTCCTGCCCACCGAGTCGAAACTCTGCTCGTTCGACTGCATCTACTGCGAATGCGGCTGGAACGCCGAACACCCCGGCGGACGGCGATTCAACGCCCGCGAAGATGTCCGCACGCAGCTCGAAGCGACGCTGCGCCGCATGGTGGCGGACGGCACGCCGCCCGACGTCATCACCTTCGCCGGCAACGGCGAGCCGACCCTGCATCCCGAATTCGAAGCGGTGATCGGCGATACGATCGCCCTGCGCGACGCATTGTGCCCGTCGGCCAAAGTCTCGGTGCTCTCGAACGCCACCCAGCTCCACCGCGAAGAGGTGCGCCGCGCCCTGCTGCGGGTGGACAACAACATCCTCAAGCTCGATTCGGCCTTCGACGCCACGGCACGCCTGATAAACAATCCCCAGAGCCCGGTCTATTCCGTACGCAGGGTCGTCGATCAGATGAAAGGCTTCGACGGGCACCTGACCGTGCAGACGATGTTCCTGCGCGGGGAGTTCGACCGGCAGCGGGTCGACAACACCACCGAAGAGGAGGTCGCGGCATGGCTGCGCCTGATCGGCGAAATCCGCCCGCGGCAGGTCATGGTCTACTCGCTCGACCGCGACACCCCGTGCCGGACGCTCGAAAAGGTGCCGCGCGAGGAGTTGCAGGCCATCGCCACCCGCGTCGAGGCGCTCGGCATCCCCTGTTCGGTAGCATAACCCGCCTGACGATGAGACTGCTCCTGTTATCGCTGTTGCTCGTTGCCGGTTGTACGGCGACCGCCCAGCGCCGTCCCACGGCGCGCGAACTGGGCGAACTGCAGGACAGCGTGTGGCGCCGTCTCGACATCCTGCGCACGACCGACCGGGGATTCGCCGCCTGCACACCGGAGCGCGAAGCATTCGACGGAATCGCGAACGCCGCCCGCACATCTGCGCCCAAGGAAATCGCAAGCGTCGCCGACGCCGTCCGGTCGTCCGGGACCGACGAAACCGAGGGGATCGTCCGCGTCCGTCTGCTCCGGGCCGACTCGGCGATGAAAGCCCGCTTCCGCCGTTACGTGCACGACAGCCCCCTGATCCGGCTCGAAGGGTTCGATCCCGACACGACGCCCTATCCGCCCGCCCCCGAAGGCACGCCGCCGCCCGACGGACTGAGCATGGACGCCGAATACGCCTTCTACCCTGCGGAGACCGACTGCGTACGGCTTACGATCCGCTACCGAGGCGATTCGACCGTCTATTTCGGGACGGACTACACCGTTTGCAGGTTCCAAAACGGCCGGTGGGAAACACTGCCGGGCGCCGACGCATGGAACTCCCTGCTGATCGGCATCGGCCGCCCGCAATTTCCCGTCCCCGGCGACGCCCGGCAGACGAAAGAGTACGCCTACGGCTTCACGGCCCGGCTCGCGCCGCGCGTCTATCCGTCCGTATACGCCCGTTACCGCATCTGCAAAAACGTTTACATGGAAAATCCGCACCGCAACTACCTGCTCACCGCCGATTTTACGGTGACGCCCTTCGTCCCGTTCACCCGCTTTCCGGAGCAGACGGGCGACAACAACTGACAAATCATGCAAATACTCCTCTCCTGCGCCAAAACGATGGCCGAAAACAAGCCGGCCGAAATCCCCCGAACGACCCTGCCGCGTTACGCCCGCGAGGCCGCGGAGCTGGCACTGCAGCTGGCGACGCTCTCCACCGAAGAGCTGGCGAAAATCCTGCGCGTAAACCATCGGATCGCCGCGACGAACCGGCTCCGCTACAGCCGCTTCCACGACGATGCGGAGAGGGCGCTGCCGGCGCTGGCGGCCTACACGGGCATCGTGTTCAAACGGATCGCTCCGGCGGATTTCACGGCCGGGGATTTCGAATATGCGCAGGCGCACCTCAACATCACCTCGTTCCTTTACGGACTGCTCCGCCCGCTGGACGCGATCCGCACCTACCGGCTCGAAGGCGACGCCGTACTGCCCGGCCACGGCGAGCAGACGGTTTTCGAATATTGGCAGGACAAACTGACGGACGCCTTTCTGGAGAAGATCAAGGCCGACGACGGCATACTGGTCAATCTGGCCAGCAGTGAGATGAAGCGGCTGTTCGACTGGAAGCGCATCTGCCGCGAAGTACGGGTCGTCACCCCCGAATTCCGCATCCGCGAAGACGACCGGCTGAAAACCGTCGTGGTCTATACGAAAATGTGCCGCGGCGAAATGACCCGTCATATCCTCAAAAACCGCATCGGCGATCCGCAGCAGCTGAAAGCGTTCGAGTGGGAGGGTTTCCGGCTGAATCCGACGCTCAGCAAAGCCGACGACTGGGTGTTTACGATGTAAGGAGTCCGGATATTATTTGGCGCAGACCGGCGCCTGTTTCGTTTCGAGCAGGGCTTTCAGAATACCCTCCTCGTCATAGCCGCAGAGGGCATAGAGCTGAGCCGGAGTTCCGTGTTCGACCCACTCGTCGCCGATGCCCAGCGAACGCACCGAAACGTCCAGCCCGCGTGCATTGAAAAATGCCGCGACGGCTTCGCCGACGCCTCCGCGCAGGGCGCCGTCCTCGACCGTCACCACGCGGCGGAACTTCGCACCCACTTCGAGGAGCAGTTCCTCGTCGAGAGGTTTGGCGAAGCGCAGGTCGTAATGGGCTGCGCTCACCCCTTCTTCGGCGGCGCGTGCGGCGGCGCGTGCAGCAGCATTGCCGACTGTCCCGACGGTCACCAGCGCCACATCCGCTCCGTCGCGGAGCTTGCGTCCCCGGCCCACGGGCAGGGTTTCGAACCGCGCACCGCGCCACATCCGGCCTTCGCCGCAGCCGCGGGGATAGCGGATCATGAAGGGATGGCCGTACTGCAGTCCCGTATACATCATGCCGCGCAGTTCCAGCTCGTCCATCGGCGCGGCGATCGCCAGTGTCGGCACGCAGCCGAAGGCCGCCATGTCGAAGACTCCGTGATGCGTCACGCCGTCCTCGCCGACCAGACCGCCCCGGTCGAGACACATCACCACCGGAAGGTCCTGAATGGCGACGTCGTGGATCACATTGTCGTAAGCCCGCTGCATGAAGGTCGAATAGATATTGCAGAAGGGCACCATGCCCGCGGCGGCGAGTCCCGCCGAGAAAGTCACGGCATGCCCCTCGGCGATGCCCACGTCGAAACAGCGCGACGGCATGGCCTGCATCAGCAGATTCATCGAGCAGCCCGACGGCATGGCGGGCGTGACGCCCACGACGCGGCTGTCGCGTTCGGCAAGTTCGACGAGCGTCTCGCCGAACACGTCCTGATAGCGCGACGCCGAACCCGGCGACGAAATCCGCTCGCCCGTATCGGGATTGAACCGCCCCGGCGCATGCCAGACGGGCTGGTTGTGCTCGGCGGGCAGGTAGCCCTTGCCCTTTACGGTCATGACGTGCAGCAGTTTGGGTCCTTCGATATCGCGCAGCGCGCGAAGCGTCCGCACCAATTCCTTGAGGTTGTGGCCGTCCACGGGTCCGAAATAGCGGAAATTGAGACTTTCGAACAGATTGCTGTTCTTCAACAGCCCTTGCTTGACAGCATTGCCCGCTTTCTGACAAAACCGCAAAACAGCCGGCGTATGGGACAAAATCCGCCACAAACGGCGTTTGATAGCGTTGTAGCGCCTCGACGTCGAAATCTTGACCAGGTAGTTCTTCAAGGCCCCGGTAGCCTGGTCGATGGCCATGTTGTTATCGTTGAGAATGACCAGCAGGTTGGTCTGCTTGCTCGCACCGGCGTTGTTCAGCCCCTCGAACGCCAGACCGCCCGTCATCGAACCGTCGCCGATCACGGCCACCACCTGCCGCTGCTCGCCCTTGAGTTCCGCAGCTTTGGCCATACCGAACGCCGCCGAAATCGACACGGAGGCATGTCCGCCGCCGAAAGCGTCGTAAGGACTCTCGGACATACGCGGGAAGCCGCTGATACCGCCCAGCTTGCGATTGGTCCGAAACGCCTCGCGGCGCCCGGTAATGATTTTATGGGCATAGGTCTGATGCCCCACGTCCCACACGATTTTATCGTCAGGAGTATTGAATACGTAGTGCAGAGCGACGGCAAGCTCCACCGCCCCCAGGCTCGAAGCCAGGTGTCCCGGATTGGACGAACATTGTTCGATGATGTACTGACGCAGTTCGTCGCAATACTGACGCAAGTCAGAGCCCGACAACTTCTTCAAGTCATCGGGCGAATCAATCCGATCGAGCCATTTATATTCCGAATGCATCATGGATAGGCAAAGATAGCATTAAAAAACGACATTTTTTCGAAATTTTTCCTATCTTCGCATTATCAAATTCCGCTCCGCTTATGAAATACAACAGAATACTCCTGAAACTCAGCGGCGAATCCCTGCAAGGGACTCAAAAATACGGTCTTTCGACCGACGTGCTCCACAGCTATGCGGAGCAAATCAAAGCCGTCGTCGGAACGGGAGTTCAGGTAGGCATCGTCATCGGCGGCGGCAACATCTTCCGGGGACTTCAGGGCGCCCGCAAGGGGTTCGACCGCGTGAAAGGCGACCAGATGGGGATGCTGGCCACGATTATCAACTCGCTGGCCCTGCAGTCGGCCCTCGAGGACAACGGCGTGAAAGCGAAAGTCCTCACCTCGATCCGGATGGAACCCATCGGAGAGTATTACTCGAAAGCCAAGGCGCTCGACTACCTCGAAGCCGGATACGTAGTCATCATCGGCGGCGGCACGTCGAACCCCTATTTCTCGACCGACTCTGCATCGGCGCTGCGCGGCATCGAGATCGAAGCCGACGTCATGCTCAAGGGTACGCGCGTAGACGGCGTCTATACGGCCGATCCGGAGAAAGACCCCGCCGCAGAGAAGTTCGACGAAATCACCTTCGATGAAGTTTATCGTCGCAACCTGAAGGTTATGGATATGACCGCCTTCACGCTTTGCCGCGAAAATGGCCTCCGGGTCATCGTCTTCGACATGGACACTCCGGGCAACCTGGAAAAGGTGCTCGCCGGAGAGAAGATCGGCACACTGGTCAAACTCTGAAAACCTATTATATCGCTATGACCGAACGTAAAAAACCCAATAACAAACGTCTTATACTGATGATCGTCCTGCTCGCGGTCGTCATCGCCCTGATGTGGCTGCTGCCCGACGGGTCGCAGCCTGCAGCCCCCGCAACGGACGCTCCGAAAACCGAACAGACCAAGAATACGAACGATACGCCCGACGACATCGAGGCTACGACCCTTGTTAAAGCCGGGACACAGGCACCCGATTTCCGGGTGGAAATGTTCGACGGTACGACCTTCACCTTGGGCAGTCTGCGCGGCAAAGTGGTGCTTCTGAATTTCTGGGCGACCTGGTGCGGTCCCTGCCGCGAGGAATTGAGCCGCGTGCAGAAGGACATCATCGATCGCTTCAAGGGGAACGAAGACTTCGTTTTCCTGCCCGTATCGCGCGGCGAAACCCGCGAAACGGTCGCCGCTTTCCGGGAAAAGATGGGTTATACGTTCCCGATGGGACTCGATCCCGAACAGAAAATTTACAGACTTTACGCCTCCAACTACATTCCGCGTAATTTCCTGATCGGCAAAGACGGCAAAGTTATTTCCGCGACCATCGGTTACGAGGCCCCCGAATTCGACGAACTCATTCTGCTGATCGAGCGACAACTCAACTCCGCCAACTAAACAAATACGACATATGGATACCAAAACCATTCTTTCCGAAGCTTCCGACCGCATGCAGAAAACGATCGAGCACCTCGAAGAAGAGCTGCTCAACATCCGGGCAGGCAAGGCGAGCCCGACCGTGCTGAACGGAGTTTTCGTAGATTATTACGGATCTCAAACCCCGATTTCAGGCGTGGCAAGCGTCACGGTACCCGATGCCAAGACCATTCTGATCCAGCCCTGGGACAAAAACCTGATCCGCGCGATCGAAAAGGCGATCATCGACTCCAACATCGGGCTGACCCCCTCGAACAATGGGGAGCAGATCCGACTGTCGATCCCGCCCCTGACGGAAGAGCGGCGCAAAGAGCTGGTCAAGCAGGTACGCCAGGAGGCGGAAACCGCCCGCATCAGCTTGCGCAACGCACGCCGGGACGCTGTCGAAGCCTTCAAGAAGGCCCAGAAGGAAGGCATGTCCGAAGACGAGGCGAAAGACGGTGAAACCCAGGCGCAGAAGCTGCTCGACAAGTTCACCAAATCGCTGGATGCGATACTCGACAACAAGGAAAAAGAGATCATGACCGTATAGATACGCCATCTCCGGAAAACCGAACACCCCGACGCATAAACGCCGGGGTGTATCTTTCATCAGAGGGGGATTTTATATCAGGTACACCACCCACTCAAGAAAACACGCCCGTCATGCCTCTGCGATTCGAAAAAATCATCACACGCAAAAAACGCTTCCTCGATCTGCTCCTGCTGGCCGACGAACAGGAGTCCATGATCGACCGTTACCTGGAACGGGGCGAAATGTTCGTAGCCCGTGACGACGGACAGGTCGTCGCCGAATGCGTCGTCACGGACGAAGCCGACGGAATCGGAGAGATCAAGAATCTGGCTGTACCCCTCCAGTATCAACGGAAAGGATACGGACGACAAATGCTCGAATTTCTGGAAGCGCACTACCGGGATCGTTACCGGACGCTTCTCGTCGGCACCGGGGATGTTCCCCGCACACTCCGTTTTTACGAACGATGCGGATACGTTCGCTCGCACTCGATCCCCGGCTTCTTCACCGATCATTACGACCACCCCATCATCGAAGATGGCAGGCAACTGGTAGATATGGTTTATCTGAAGAAGTCCTTGTAACCCGACCTGTCGATCCGGCCACGCAAAAAATCGTGCGCCGCAGAAATCCCATCCGATCGGGTTATTTTTCACCGGAATCATCCGAAATTCTGTTTTTTTTAATACCTTCGCGGCAAGACAACTATGAAACTCATTCTTAAAATATCGCTCGCATGCCTGCTCGCAACAGGCTGCGCATCGAAAATTTCCGCCCAAACTTACGTCAAACTCAACGGACTCTATGCGCTCGTGGGCGTAGTCAATCCGGCCGTCGAATTCACGATCTCCCCCAAATCGACCTTCCAGACCGAAATAGTCGTTTCTCCGTGGAAGTCGATAAACAACCATCACGCCCTCTTTTGTATCTTCATGGGCGAATACCGCCGTTATTTCAAGGAGCACAACCGAGGCTGGTACCTCGGAGCCAATATCGGCATGCAGGCTTTCGACCTCTCGAAACCCTACATCGAAAACTGGAAGCTCAAATTCGAAAACCGATATAGCAAAGGTTACGGATTCATGATCGGCCTCTGCGTCGGCTACGAACATATCTTCCGCGAACGTTGGGTGCTCGACGCCTACTTCGGCTGGTCGTGGATGAGCAGCTTCTACAACGGCTATTCCATGGACGGGAAAATCGACATGAACCCCGGCCATCAGGTCGAACCCAAATACCCCGATCCGTTCAACGGTTCGTCGGAGTGGTATCCCAACAAGATCGGATTGTCGATCGGATACCGTATTTTCAATCCGCACAAGAAAAAATAGTTCGGCAACAACTCGTCCTGCCTCCGCGCTCCCCAACCGATTCGAATCACCCGCCGCACGGACATCGCTTCCGTATCGTCATTTTTCAACCGTATCCGTAATTTTTCCCGGTAAATTTTGGCGGGGGGGGGAATTACTTATATTTGCAGCGGAAACTCATTCGCCCGGGAATACATCCACTTTTCCCCAAGAACGTTTCCGAACAAAATATAAACCCCAAGCAAATATCCCTAAACAATGAAAAAAATTCTTTTCACGCTGTTCGCCCTGGTATTGGCATCCGGTATCGCCGCCCAAATTCCCGAACCCGATTTCATTGGCGAAGTATTGGCGATTCATTCGGACGGCACGGCGGAAAAATTGGAAAAACACAATGTCAAAATGCGCACCGGAGCCGGAGTGTATATAGCAGGTCTGGCCGTCAATAAGTCGAAAACTAAAATTCTCGTCGCAGGTAGTCAAGCCAACGTACGCTTCGCAGCCGACGAACCGGTCAATCTGATTGTCCGCGCCGTAGACAACAAAACCGACCCGATGTCGATCGTACGGGTATTCGCCATGAAGAACAACCGAAAACAACGCTCGGCAGTCATCTCGGCCGTAGGTTCGTTCAACGTCACATCCAACGATATGGAGTACCTGCCCTTTACCGCAGAAAAATACGGAGAAAACTCCTATTACCTGACTTTCGGAGATGCCCCTGCCGGTGAATACGGCATCATCGTCACCAACCCCAACAATGTCGATGAAAAAATGATCATCGTATCGGCTTTCGGAATCGATCCGGAAAAAATGCCTGCTGCATCCGGTTCCGAAACGGCAGAGGACACAGAGTAAAACATCCGGCAAATACGGCCCTGGAAACGACATTACGATATCGCACTCCACGACAGCCTACAACAAAAGAACCCCCGCCGCAAGCATTGGTCTTGCGGCGGGGATTCTTCCATTAAACGGGGATTACTTGCGGTAAACCTTGGTATAGCCGTAAATCGCCTCGTCACCGAGCTCTTCCTCGATCCGGAGCAACTGGTTATACTTGGCCATACGGTCGGAACGCGACATCGAGCCGGTTTTGATCTGACCCGCATTGGTCGCTACGGCGATGTCGGCGATCGTCGAATCCTCGGTTTCGCCCGAACGGTGCGAAGTAACCGACGTATAGCCGGCACGATGTGCCATCTCGATAGCGTCGAGCGTTTCGGTCAGCGTACCGATCTGGTTCACCTTGATCAGGATCGAGTTCGCACATCCCATCTCGATACCCTTGCGCAGGAAATCCACGTTGGTTACGAACAGGTCGTCGCCGACCAACTGACACTTGTCGCCCAGCTCGGCCGTCAGCATCTGCCAACCCTCCCAGTCGTTCTCGGACATACCGTCCTCGATCGAATCGATCGGATATTTGGCGACCAGGCTCTTGAGGTACTCGACCTGCTCTTTCGAAGAGCGCTTTGCACCGTTCGCACCCTCGAACTTCGTATAGTCGTAAACACCGTCCGCATAAAACTCCGAAGAGGCGCAGTCCATAGCGATCGACACGTCGCCGCCCTCGCTCTTGCGGCCCGGCTTGTAACCGGCAGCCTTGATCGCTTCGAGGATCGACTCGATCGCATCCTCCGTACCCTTCAGCGCGGGTGCGAAACCTCCTTCGTCGCCTACGGCCGTCGAGAGGCCCCGGTTGTGCAACACCTTCTTCAGGCTGTGGAACACCTCGGCACCCATGCGAAGACCTTCGCGGAACGAGGGAGCGCCCACCGGACGGATCATGAACTCCTGGAAAGCGATCGGAGCGTCCGAATGCGAACCGCCGTTGATGATGTTCATCATCGGCACGGGCAGCGTCTTGGCATTCACACCGCCGATGTAGCGGTAGAGCGGCAGACCGAAATAGTCGGCGGCAGCGCGGGCTACGGCCAGCGAAACACCCAGGATGGCGTTGGCGCCCAGCTTCGATTTGGTCGGCGTACCGTCCAGCGCGATCATCGTCTTGTCGATGCCCACCTGATCCGTTACGCTCATACCGACGATCGCCGGAGCGATGATGTTATTCACGTTCTCCACCGCCTTCTCGACGCCTTTGCCCGAATAACGGCTCTTGTCGCCGTCACGCAGTTCAAGGGCTTCGTGCTCTCCCGTCGAAGCACCGCTCGGCACGGCTGCACGGCCGAATGCACCCGATACGGTTCTTACTTCGACCTCGATGGTCGGGTTACCTCTCGAATCGAGGATTTCTCTTGCATGGATCTCTACAATCTGCATAGCTGTAATTTTTTGAATTTTATAAAAAACAATTTCGTTTTCAACGGTCGTTTCACAGGTGCGGCATCTGCCTGCAACCTCGGTTGTCTGCCGGATCGCACCCACCGGACGCACGAAAAGTCGCAACGAGGCGGATCCGAATTCCGAACTGCCGCAGCGCAATCTGTCGAACCGTGCAAAGATAACGATTTTTACAGACAAACTGTTATTCGAATAACATTATTTCTCCCTTCGAAGTCGGTTATAAGAAACGGCAAATCCGACGCCAAAAACTTATTTTATCAACGAAAAACCTTTTTTATTACCGATATTTTCTTATCTTCGGTATAGAAAACTAACCCTAACTTCGATCGTATGAAAAAACTTCTACTCTGTTTGCTGGCGATAACGGCAGCCATCTCCACCGCATGGGCACAAACGCCCAAAAAGAATATTTTCGGCCTTCGGGTCGGTATGGATATGAGCAAAATCAGCATCCTGGATACCGGTTCCGGAGAGAAATACCTGTCGGAATTACGCACTTCATTCAACATCGGCCTGACGGACCAGGTCCGGCTTTTGAACGACAAGCCTTTCTATTTCCAGTTCGGCCTGATGCTGCACAACAAGGGAGGAAAAGTCCAAGCTACCGACGGCGGCTCGGACATTGAGCTCTCCCTGAACGCAATGTACCTGGAACTTCCCGTCATGCTCAACTACCACATCCGGCTCGCCCCGAAAGTCGCTGTCATTCCTTTCGCCGGATTCTACGGATCGCTGGGTGTGGACGGCAAACAGTCCTTTGACGACTTGGGACTTGAAATCCAACAGAATTTGTTCGGCAAAAATAAAATGTTTCAACGCGGAGACTTCGGCGGGCGGATAGGCATCGGATTAAGCATCCACTCCGTCTATATCGGCGCCTCTTACGGCGGCGGTTTCCTCAACATCGCCCAGGAAGACGACACCTCCAAATTCCGCAACCGCAGTTGGTCCCTCTCCGTCGGCTACGATTTTTAACCCGTCTGTCTTTTTATTTCATTACCGAAAGTCCGTATCGGGACCTCGCCCCGGTGTTCCGAAACAGACATAAAACGGCCCTGAAGAAAACTTCAGGGCCGTTTCTTATCGTTTCACGGAAAGCGGCAGGTCCGCGCCTCCGGCATAGAACATCACCAGATCAACCGGCACCGTCCCCTGGTTTTCACCATAGTGGAACGTATTCACCAGCTCGACGATACCGCTGCCCGCCGAAAAAGTCTTCGACAGACCGTTTTCCGCAACAACGGTAAGTTCGCCTTGCAGCACGACACCGGCATTGATTACGGGATGACGGTGCATCGCCAGCCGTTCACCGGGAGCGATCGTAATCCGAAGAATCGTAATACGGGGCGTTCCCGCAGGATAAGACGGCAGCGCCGTGCCGTCCCAACTCTCGGAAGTATCGACGATCGTCGTGGAACCGGTCCGTGCCTCGCGGGAGTCCGCCGACACAACTCCGCCCGATTCTCCGCCCGGATCGCCGCGCAGCTCCCGCAACGGATTACGGGACACTATTTCAGATTCTTCTTGCGGATCACCTCCAGCATATCGTCCGTCATGCTCGACAGATCCCACTCGGGCTTCCAACCCCACTCCTCACGGGCGCAGGTATCGTCGAGCGAATTGGGCCAGCTTTCGGCAATGGCTTTCTTCACCGGATCGACGTCGTAATCCATCGTGAAGTCGGGCAGACGCTTCTTGATCTCGGCATAGATGATCTCCGGCGTGAAGCTCATCGACGCGATGTTGAAACTGTTGCGGTGTACGAGCTTCGTCGGATCGGCCTCCATCAGCTCCACGCAGGCACGCAGCGCATCGGGCATGTACATCATGTCCATATAGACATCGCCCGGCACGGGGCAGGTGAAGCGGCCCGAACGGATCGCTTCGTAGTAGATCTCCACCGCGTAGTCGGTCGTACCGCCACCCGGAAGGGTCACGTTGGAAATCAATCCGGGGAAACGCACCGAACGGGTATCCACACCGAAACGGCTGTGGTAATAGTCGCCGAGCATCTCGCCCGTCACCTTGCATACGCCGTACATCGTCGTCGGACGCATCACGGTATCCTGCGGAGTCTTGTCCTTGGGCGAAGAGGGACCGAACGCGCCGATCGAACTGGGGGTGAACAGCGCACAGTTATACTGACGGGCCACCTCCAGCGAATTCATCAGCGCACCGATATTGACCTGCCATGCCGTCTGGGGCTTCGCTTCGCCAACAGCCGACAACAGGGCTACCAGGTTAAAAATCGAATCGATCTTCTGACGCGACACCATTTCCGCCATTGCATTGGCATCCAGGGCGTTCATCACCTCGAAAGGTCCCGACTCGGCAAGCTGCTTGCACTCGCGCACGTCCGTTGCGACCACATTGTCGTTTCCGTAAATTTTACGGAGATAAGTTGTTAATTCGGAACCGATCTGGCCACCGGCACCTACGATTAAGATACGTTTCATATATTTTTAGTTATAAACCGGAAGCAAAGATATAAAATGATTATCAATTCCGAACTTTTTCTTCGCACTTTTCAAATCATAGAATCCGGGCCGCTTCCCATCTTATTCATACTCCATCCGTACTATGCAAAACGTTCTCACCGCAGAAAGACATGCCCCCGGCGGGGCAAGCGGCAAAAAATCCCGCCCGGGGAAACCTCGGGCGGGATATCGTTGTTCGTATCAGCCGGTACAACCGGCCGGAAAGCATCGCTACCGGCGACAGGCATCCTCGCGCCCGCTACCGTTGTGACGCAGAAGGACCATTACTGAATCGTCCATGCATTGGCAGGATTCTCTTCGCCGTAGCCCATCACCTCTTTCCAACTGGTCTTCAGTTGATCTCTCTTAGCCTCGGACTCGACGATAATCGTCTGCGAATCGTAGCCGGACCAGTAGAAACCGGACTCGTACGTGCCATAATTTTGAATGCAAGTAGTCAGCAACGGACAGTTAGCGATATTCACTTCAGCCGTGCCGCCGACGTAGAGTAGCGCGAGCTTGCTCAATCCGGATACATTCAGCGACTTCAGCGCTGCGGGTTCTCCGTAGCTATCCATTACGCTCACATATTCCAAGTCGGTATATTGAGTCAGATCCAATGTCGTCGGACCAACCGGTTCATGATTAGCATATTTGATAATCGACTTAAAGCTTTTAATTCCGTCAGGCAGTTGGATCGAAGTATAGCCTGCGGTCGGCGACATAGTCACATCGGTCAGTTTCGTAAAAGCCGACAGGTCAATGTCGCCCAACGAAACTTGCCATGCATTGATCGACAACTTTGTCAGATTGGTACACAAATCCAATCCGTCGAGGGTAAGTCCGGTAGCATCCATAGAAGTCGTTATATTGATCTCCGTCACCTTAGCCAGCATCTCCTCCGTAATCACCGTATTGATATCTCCGACGGGATTGACGGTTTCGTCGTCCAGAATAGCCTTGCGCAGCACGGCATTCATCGACGCAGCAGCCTCCGTACGCTCCTCATCGACGCACCACCAGGTAACGGATACGCCATAGTCGGAATACTGGCTGGCCATCGCAGACTTTTGAGCCAGCGTAGCGATGATCATGGTACCGTCGGCGAACATATTCGTACCGCTGGATGCATAGTCAGCCGATGCGAAAGTGGTAATGGGCATCTCGTGGATGTCCACGGTCGTCATTTTGGGGCAAGACTGCAACCAGAACATTTCGACAGTCGATGCGGAACCGGTCAAATCCAAAGTTTCGAGCGATTTGGCTCCCTCGACAACCACTTTCTTCAATGCCGGACAATTGGAAAGATTGATCTTGGACAAGTTGGCCTGGTCGTTGGAGAACTTGAGCTCAAACGTCGTCAAGTTTTCAAGCCCACTCACATTGAGACTCGACCACAAACCATTGGCCGGAGAGAGCGACACCCTTGTCAGCTTCTTATTGTTCGACAGCGTAATACCATTCAGTTCGTCGCAATTCGAATTGACAACAAGCACCTCCAAGTTGGGGAAACGCTCAATATACATCAAACTCTTTACCTTGCCCCCGAAACCAGTCGAATAAATTTCCGTTACGCTTTCGGCCTCAGCCTGCGAGAGCAGACCGTCTCCATTCGCATCGTATTCACTCAACAGATAAGCACGCAGGTTGGTGTCCATGCCCGAAGAGAGGTCTTCCGCCTTGAACTCCGTCACATTATAGAGTTTATTGGCCGCCGTGGTCAGCGGAGTCGTGAACTTACGGGTCAAAATCTCTTTATTCACATCACCGGCATCCCAACTGTAATAACTGTGAACGATCTTCAGCGAAACACCCTTCGTAAACTCGATCCCGGCAGGTACGACAAAATGCACCTCGGTAGCAACATCCGTCTTGAGCGTTACGTCCGATGCACAAGTCACCGTAATGGATTTACCCTCGCCCGAGAAAGTCATGGCAGGCACTTCACCACTGAAATCCAGCGCATAAGCACCGGCGATAGACTCGTCGTTGTTACCCGTAAGGATCAGTTTGTTGAACGTATCGGTACCCGTCAGTTTGAAACGCAGCACGGCACCCACCGAACGGAACGCCAACGATGTATGATCTTCGCCTACGGCCGCCATCGGGTTGAGCGTCGTAGCGAAAGTTCCCTCGGCGAACGTCTGCACGGCAGGAATCTCCAGACCGGAAACGGTCGTTCCTTCCAGCGTAGCACCTGCAGCATAAGGATAATAGGCGAAAGCCTTCGCAGCCTCCGTACCCTCAGCATCGGTCGCATCGCCCGTGAAAGTCGCGGATGCAGCGTTGTCATCCTTGGTGGTAAATTTCGCGTTCACGAACTTCGTCCCGGAGAAAATACCGAGCGCATCGTTCGCCGACCACCGTACATCAGCACCTTCCAACGAAGTACGGGTACCTTCTACCGAAGCGGTGATTTCATAGCTCCTTGCTTAACTTCCGGCGCAACCGTCGTATCCTTCGTACAGGAAACCGAAGCAGCCAAAACGGCTGCACAACCAAAACAAGCTAAAAATCTTTTCATAATAATTCGGAAGGTTGAGGGGTTATTCATAGGTTTCCTCTTCGAACGAAGCGACAGAATTGCCGAAACCGTTCTCGATTGCAAATTCTGCAATACTTAACTCCGGAGCGACGTATGTCCTCCGTTCCGCAACATTTAATTTTTCCATAAACGATTA
>OHKD01000302.1_pt1 | contig 21950 bp, 17 predicted proteins | sample 1568801 | NCBI WGS metagenome assembly OHKD01 (sample SAMEA3879525, study PRJEB24766) | human gut metagenome | biome: human-associated habitat; feature: feces | place: USA | collected 1985/1987
TACCACAGCTGTCATTTTAAAAAGAATTTGCGGCGTTTCAAGTTCTCCACTCACTTTTACGTCTGTCGCTATTATAGCCGTTCCCGTTCCGATTTGCAATAGGTTTTACAGTGGTAATTTTTTCACCTGTTATAACCATCCTGTGTAAGCAGACTGCAAACGGGCATACTGTCATCGAAGGCATCTTCCAATCCAAAATAAGAGGTGATTATAAATGAATCTGACGACCAAAGAGCTGACCGCCATCGAAGAACAGCTGGGACAGGAGCAGCTGTTGATTCAGAAATTCAAGATGTACGCACAGATGACCCAAGCTGCTCAACCTGCTCAACTGATAAAGGAGGAACCAACCATGCAAAAACACACGCTGAATGACCGCGAGATGCTGACCGATGCCCTTTCCTCGGAAAAATTTATGACCGAAAACTACAATCAGTATGCAAACGAATGTGCCTCCCCATCGCTGATGAACGAATTTATGAACCTGCTGTCGGAAGAACACCAGATCCAACACGAGGTGTTCACCGAGCTGCAAAAACGCGGCTGGTATCCCACCCAGGAAGCACCCGCCGAAAAAGTCCAGCAGGCAAAACTTAAATTTTCCAACCCCTCCTAAAGCAAAAACAAAAGCGGCGAAGCTCAAAGGAGCTTCGCTGCTTTTTATTGCAATTTAATAAATTATCCTGTAAAATATTGTGATAAAGAGCAGCATCATCCTCTAATCACAAAAATAATCTTGCCAGAGAAAAAGTTACACTTGATTTCACCGGCTGGATGGGCTACTCTAATTATAGTAAATTCTTTTGAACCGATTCACCAAAGGAGGCGTTTTGATTGTCCAACATTTCCTGTCTTTTTGATACAATCTCTTCCGGCGGCTTCGACCGCGCCATGACCACCCTGTATGGGGAACAAAACCTCCCACATCAGCGGGAACGCTGGTGCCGTCTGCTCGAACAGTACAACGAGCTGTTTGCCGACAGCGATACCCCACGGCTGTTCAGCGCACCCGGACGCACTGAAATCAGCGGCAACCACACCGACCATCAGCGGGGCCGGGTGCTGGCTGGCAGCGTCAACATTGATATGATCGCCGCTGCCGCCCCCAACAGCCTCGGCCAGCTGCGGGTGCAGAGCGAGGGATACCCCCTGTGCGTCATCGACCTGGCAGACCTTGCTGCACGCAAGGAGGAGGAAAACTCCAGCGCCGCCATCCTGCGGGGTGAGTGCGCCGCTTTTGCCCAGCGGGGCGCAAAGCTCTCCGGCCTGGACGTATACATCAGCTCCAACGTACCCAAGGGCAGCGGCGTTTCTTCCTCCGCCGCCTTTGAGGTGCTGATCGGCGTGATCCTGAACGATTGCTTTATGTCCGGCTCCATCTCCCCCATTGAGATCGCCCAGATCGGCCAGTGGGCGGAGAACGTCTACTTTGGCAAGCCCTGCGGCCTGATGGACCAGATGGCTTCCAGCGTGGGCAACATCATTACCATCGACTTTGCCGATACCGCCCACCCGGACGTAGAGCCGGTACAGGTAGACTTCTCCGCTGCCGGGCTGGCGCTGTGCATCCTGGATTCCGGCGCAGATCACGCCGATCTGACCGATGAATATGCAGCTATCCCGGCAGACTGCCGCGCTGTGGCAGCGGTCTGCGGCGGCGAGGTCCTGCGGGAGGTCCCCTACGAGACCTTCCTGGCCAAACTGCCGGAGTGCCGCAAGATCTGCGGCGACCGGGCCGTTCTGCGGGCGTTCCACATCTATGCCGACAACGACCGGGTAGCCCAGCAGGTGGCCGCACTGCGCCAGGGCGATTTTGACACCTTCCTGGCTTTGGTCAACGCTTCCGGCCTGAGCAGCTGGGAGTATCTGCAAAACGTGATCCCCGCCGGGTATACGGAGCATCAGGAAGTAGCGGTGGCCATTGCCGCTGCAAAAAAGGTGCTGAACGGCAAGGGCGCTGTGCGGGTGCATGGCGGCGGTTTTGCCGGCACGGTACAGGCATTTGTTCCCCTGGAGCTGCTGGACAGCTTTAAGGCGGAGATGGAGCGCATCTTGGGCGAAGGCCGCTGCCATGTGCTGTCCATCCGTCCGGAAGGGGGCGCTGTGCTGTGATCTCCACTGCCATCCAGCAGCTCGTCAACTACGGGCTGGACACCGGGCTGATCCTGCCCGACGACGAGATCTACATCCGCAACCAACTGCTGATGACCATGGGGCTGGACGAGTTCACCGAGCCGGAGGGCGAGGTGTGCTATACCGACCTGGAAAGCATCCTCTTCACTCTGGTGGAGGACGCTGTGGCCCGCGGTGTCTGTCCGGACAGCCCCACCGCCCGGGATCTGTTTGACACCAAGCTCATGGGTGTGCTGACCCCCCGGCCCAGCATCGTGCGGGCCAACTTTGAGGAAAAGTACGAGGAGGAAGGCCCCCAGGCTGCCACCGACTGGTTCTATGCGTTCAGCCAGGACACCGACTATATCCGCCGCTACCGCATCAAGCGGGACCTGAAGTGGGTCACGGATACCGCCTACGGCCCGCTGGACATCACCATCAATCTCTCCAAACCGGAGAAGGACCCCAAGGCCATTGCCGCCGCCAAGCTGGCCCCCCAGAGCGCCTATCCCAAGTGCCAGCTCTGTGTAGAGAACGAGGGCTACGCCGGCCGGCTGAACCATCCCGCCCGGGAGAATCACCGCATCATCCCGCTGACCATCAACGACAGCGCCTGGAACTTCCAGTACAGCCCCTACGTCTACTACAACGAACACTGCATCGTGTTCAACAGCCAGCATACCCCCATGAAGATCGAGCGGGCCACCTTCCGCAAGCTGCTGGACTTTGTTGCGCTGTTCCCCCACTATTTTGTGGGCAGCAACGCCGACCTGCCCATCGTAGGCGGCAGCATCCTCAGCCACGATCACTTCCAGGGCGGCCACTATGAGTTTGCCATGGCCAAAGCCCCCATCGAGAAGAGCTGGACCTTCCCCGGTTTTGAGGATGTAGAAGCCGGTATCGTCCATTGGCCCATGAGCTGCATCCGCCTGACTTGCGCCGATGACGAGCGTCTGGTGGAGCTGGCCGACAAGATCCTGGCTGCCTGGCGGGGATACACCGATGAGAGCTGCTTTGTGTACGCCCAGACTGAGGGCGAGCCGCACAACACCATTACCCCCATTGCCCGGATGCGGGACGGCAAGTTCCAGCTGGACCTGGTGCTGCGCAACAACATCACCACGGCCGAGCATCCGCTTGGCGTATTCCACCCCCATGCCAAGCTCCATCACATCAAAAAGGAAAACATCGGCCTGATCGAAGTGATGGGCCTGGCCGTGCTGCCCAGCCGTTTGAAGGGCGAGATGGCACAGCTGGAAGCTGCGCTGACCGCCCGCACCCCGCTGGAGCAGTATGGCGAGGATATCCAGAAGCACGCCGAATGGGCGGGCGAGATCCTGGAAAAGCATCCGGAACTGAACCCGGAGAACGTCCATGCTATCCTGCAGGAGGAGATCGGACTGGTATTTGCACAGGTCCTGGCAGATGCCGGTGTGTACAAACTGGACGAGGCAGGCCGCGCCGGATTTGTGCGGTTCCTGCAGAGCGTGCAGTGATCCATGAAAAACAGTGCGCCTGCCGGAAAATACCGGCAGGCGCACTGTTTCTATCCCATCAAAGGAGGGCTGACAGCCATGAAAGATCCTGTCCTGGAAGTATGTGTAGACAGCACAGCCAGCGCCCTGGCCGCCAAACAGGGCGGAGCCAGCCGGTTGGAGCTGTGCGCCGACCTGGTCATTGGCGGCACCACCCCCAGCCTGGCGCTGGTGCGGCAGGTCAAAGCGGAGACCGGCCTGCCGGTGCGGGCACTGCTGCGCCCCCGGTTTGGCGATTTCTGCTACGACCGCTATGAATTGGACCAGATGACCCAGCAGGCCGCCGCCCTGGTGGAAGCAGGCGCCGACGGCATCGTGACCGGCGTACTGACCCCGGAAGGCGATCTGGACACCGCTGCGCTGGCCCCCATCTGTCAGGCGGCAAAACAGGCCGCTCAACAGACCGGACGGCCGGTGGCGCTGGCCCTGCACCGGGCCTTTGATGTCTGCCGGGACCCCTTTGCTGCCCTGGAAACAGCCTGCCAGCTGGGATTTGACACCATTCTCACCAGCGGCCAGGCCGCCAGCGCCGCAGCCGGTGCATCGCTGATCGCTGTGCTGGTACACCGTGCGGCCGGACGCATCGAGATCCTGGCAGGGGCGGGCATCACACCGGACAACCTCCCTGCTCTGGTCAAAGCCACCGGTGCTCACGCTTACCATCTCTCCGGCAAAAAGGAACTGGACAGCCGGATGCAGTTCCGCCGGGAGGGCGTCCCCATGGGACTGCCGGGCTTTTCCGAGTTTGTGGTCTGGCAGACCGACCCGGACACCATCCGCCGGGCACGGCAAGCACTGGAACGAACCGAATAAAAACAGCAGGGCTGCCTTTTTTGCGGGCAGCCCTGCTGTTTTTGTTATGCAAACTGGCTCATATACAGTGCGGCGTACTTGCCATTCTTTTTCATCAGCTCTTCGTGATTGCCGATCTCCTTGATGTCTCCATCCTCCATATACAGGATCATATCTGCGTCCCGGATGGTGGAAAGGCGGTGGGCGATCACAAAACTGGTGCGGCCCTTCATCAGCCGGGCCATTGCTTTTTGGATCAGCACCTCGGTATGGGTATCCACGTTGCTGGTCGCCTCGTCCAGGATCATGATCTCCGGGTCAGAGGCGATGGCGCGGGCAATGGTCAGCAGCTGCCGCTCGCCCTGGGAGATATTCTCGGCGCCTTTGCTCAGCACCATGTCATAGCCGCCGGGCAATGTCTTGATAAAGCTATGTGCACAGGCCGACTTGGCTGCCGAGACGATCTTCTGCTTGTCCATGCCATCCTCGGCATAGCCGATGTTGTCCCCAATGGTCCCCTCAAACAGCCAGGTGTCCTGCAGCACCATGCCAAAACGGTCCCGCAGCTCCGCCCGGGACATATCCCGGATATTGACACCATCCACCGTGATCGCGCCATCATTCAGCTCATAAAAACGCATCAGCAGGTTGATCAGGGTGGTCTTGCCTGCACCAGTGGGGCCAACGACTGCCACCTTCTGGCCGGGCTGCACCGTCAGGTTGACCCCCTTCATCAGCAGGCGGTCTGCGGTATAGCCAAACTTTACGTTCTCAAAGGTCACCCGGCCGCTGCGGTCTGCGGGCACAACGCAATCTTCCGCATCAGGGATCTCTTCCTCTGCATCCAGCAGGCTGAAGATCCGGCTGCCAGCAGCAGCGGCTGCGCCAAAGCTGCCCACCATGCCTGCCAGAGAGGAGAAAGGCTCTGCAAAGCGCCAGGTATACTCCAGCATTGCCTGCACATTGCCCACCGTGATCTTGCCCACGATCGCCCACAGGCAGCCAATGGCGGCGCACAGCACATAGCCCAGGTCATTGACCAGGGTCGTAATGGGGCTGACGGCACCGGCGGTGGTCTCCGCCTTGCGGGAGCTGTCCTTCAGTGCATTGTTCAGCTCTGCAAAGCCCTGGTTTGCCCGGGCCTGGTAGTTAAAGCTCTGTACCACCGACTGGCCATTGTACATTTCTTCCACATAGCCATTCAGCTTGCCCAGCAGCTCCTGCTGCTGTCCATAATATTTTTCGCTGGCTTTCATGACCCCCGCAGCACTGAACAGCGAGAGCGGCACCATAACGATGGGGATCAGCGACAGCGCCGGGCTGATGGTAAACATCATCACCAGCACACCGATCGCCGTTGTCACCTGGGTCACCACCGAGGTCAGATTCTGGCTGATGGTGTTGTTGATGGTATCCACGTCGTTGGTGATCACGCTGAGGATATCGCCATGGGTATGGGTATCGTAATAATCCAGTTTCAGCCGGTGCATCTTCTCGTTGATCTCCCGGCGCAGGCTCTGCATAACGTTGGCTGTGATCTTTGCCATGCCAAAGCCCTGCAAAAAAGCAAACAGCTGCGAGATCAGGTACAGCGCCACCAGCGCCGCCAGCAGCCAGAGAATGGTCTCCCAATAAAAAGTACCGTCGGCAATGCTGGCAAACAGGGTCGTGGTGACTTTACCCACCAAAAAGGGCGCCATTACCATAAACCCTGTGCTGATCACTGCTGCCAGCAGAACAAAGAACAGCGGCAGGCGGTATGCTTTCAGATAGCCCAGCAGGCGCTTGAATACGGTTGTGTTTTTCATCTCAGATCGCCTCCTTGCCCAGCTGGATCTCTGCAATCTCGCGGTAAAGCGGGCAGCTTTCCAGCAGCTGCTGGTGGGTGCCGCTGCCCACGATCTGCCCATCGTCCACCACCAGGATGCGGTCGGCATCCAGAATGGTGCTGATGCGCTGTGCCACCAGGATCACCGTTGCATCCCCCATATTCTCTTTGAGGTTCTGCCGCAGCTGGCGGTCGGTCTTCATATCCAGCGCCGAGAAGCTGTCGTCAAACACATAGATCTCCGGCTGCTTCATCATCGCCCGCGCAATGGCCATGCGCTGGCGCTGGCCGCCGGAGAGGTTGGTGCCGCCCTGTGCAATGGGGTCGTGGTAGCCCTTTTGCTTTTTGGCAATAAACTCATCGGCGCAGGCGATCCGGGCGGCACGCTCCCAATCCGCCTGGGTGCCATCCTCCTTGCCGAAGTTCAAGTTCTGGGCAATATCACCGGAGAACAAAAAGTTTTTCTGGGGCACATAACCGATCAGCGCCCGCAGATCCTGGGTCCGGTACTCCTTTGCATTGACGCCGTCGATCAGCACTTCTCCAAACATGGGGTCGTACAGACGGGGGATCAGTTTCAGGATGCTGGATTTGCCGCGGCCGGTGCCGCCGATGATCGCAGTGACCTCGCCCGGGCGGGAAACAAAGCTGACATCCTTCAGGATGGGTTCATCTGCACCCGGGTAGGCAAAGGTAACATGGCGGAACTCCACCGTAGAACGCAGCGGGCGGTCCTGCACAGGATAGCTGCCGTCCCGGATGGTGCTCTCGGTCTCCAGCACCTCTGCAATACGCTTTGCACAGGCATAGCTGGTGGGGAACATCATGATCACCAAAGACAGCATCATTACCGACGTAAGCACCATGCTGATATACTGGCTGTTTGCTACCAGAGAGCCAACCTCCATTGCGCCGGTATCCACATAATAGGCGCCCATACCCAGCACAGCCGCCGTCGTCACGCCAAAGATCACGCTGATGGCCGGCATCAGCAAGCTGGAGATGCGCCCGGCGGTCATAGCTGTCAGTGCATAGTCCGTATTGGCTGCCTCAAAGCGGCCGCTCTCGGTCTTTTGTTTGTTGAAAGCCCGGATGACCCGCACGCCTTCCAAGGACTCCAAAAACAGGCGGTTGAGCTGGTCCAGCTTTTTCCGCAGCCGGATGGAATAGCGGGAGGCCAGTACCATAATGATGCTCAGCACCACCAGCAGCACCGGGATCGCCACCAGCAGCACCGAGCTGACCTGGCCGCCAGTAGCCGCCGAGAACACCAGACCTGCCACCGCCATCATGGGCGCAAGCAGGCCAATGCGCAGCATCAGGGTCAGAAAGTTCTGTACATTCGTGATGTCAGAGGTGCTGCGGGTGACCAGGCTGGCCGTGCCGAACTTGTCCATCTCGGTGGCAGAAAAGCTCTGCACCTTTGCAAACACCTGGCTGCGCAGCTGGGCTGCAAAGTCGGTAGAGATCAACGACGCGATCTTGACCGACAAAAAGCTGATGATGCAGGAAAATACGGTCACGGTTGCCATGATCGCAGCAAATGTCCAGATGATCTTGTTTGAACCGGCCGAAACGCCGCTGTTGATCATCTCTGCCAAAAAGGAGGGCAGCAGCATCTGTCCGACAGCGGACAGAAGGATCAAGGCCAGCAGACTGACGATCTGCTTCGTGCTGAGCTTGACCTTTGTAAAAATCGTTTTCATGGATGGTATATCCTGTCCTTTCTTATCCCATGTAAAAGATCCGTTCGTTCCACAGCATGATACACCTTACAGTTACTGTACAGTCAATCCCCTTTATCGTTTCTTTACAATTCGTTAAAAATACAATAAAACACGGGCTGCGCCGCCGCACAGCCCGTGTTTTTATCATGAAGTTCCGCCGGGGCGTACTTTCCTGCCCTGTTTTTGCAAAAAGAAATAATACCCAATGCCGATGCCATCTGCCAGCGCCCAGCCGATGGGAACGCTGAGCCAGATACCAGTCACACCCAAAGCCGTTGCACTGAGCGCATACGCCAGCGCCACCCGGGTGCCCAGGGAAGCAATGGTCAGCACCACCGACATGGCAGGCCGCTCCACCGCCCGGTAATACCCATAGAGCAAAAACAACACCCCGATGCCGATATAGCAGGCACCTTCGATCCGCAGATAGTGTACCCCCGCCTGGATGATCTGGGTCTGTGCCGGGTCGATGAAAACACTCATCAGCGGCGCAGCAAACACACAGACCAAACCGCTGATAACAAGGCAAAATACCGCCGACACCGCTCCGGCGCTGCGGATGCCCTGGCGGATACGCTGCGGCTGATGCGCCCCGTGGTTCTGCGCCACAAAGGTGGAGAACGCATTGCCAAAGTCCTGCACAGGCAGATAGGCAAACGAGTCGATCTTTACCGCCGCCGCAAATGCCGCCATGGTCACCGGCCCAAAGCTATTTACCAGGCCCTGCACCATCAGGATGCCAAAGTTCATAATGGACTGCTGCACGCTGGTCATCACCGACAGATTCAAAATGGAGGCAAGCGCTGCCCGATCCCAGCGGCAGTCCTCCCGGCGGGGGCGCAGCTGCGGGAAGCACCGCCAGGCATACACCGCAATGCCGATGCCGGAGACAAATTGTGCTGCCACTGTGGCCAGCGCAGCCCCTTTCACCCCCCAGCCCAGGCCCACAACACAGCCCAGGTCCAGCACCACATTCAATACAGCGGATACCGCCAAAAACACCAGCGGTACCACGGAATTGCCGATCGCACGCAGCAAGCTGGCATAATAATTATAAAGGAAGGTGGCCAAAATGCCCAGGAAAACCACCGCCAAGTAATCCTGCATCAAGGGGCGGATCTCCGCCGGGACACGCAGGACCCACAAGATCCCGTCCATCCCCAGATACACCGCACCATTCAGCACCAGAGAGAGCACCGCGATCAGCCCAAAGGACAAAAAGATACAGCGGCGCAGCCGGTCCTGCTGGCCCGCACCATACTGCATGGAGATGGCTGCACCGCTGCCCATGCACAGTCCCAGCAAAATGGAGGTGAGGAAGGTCATCAGCGTATAGGAGGAGCCTACCGCCGCCAGCGCATCCGGCCCCAGGAAACGCCCCACCACCCAGGCATCCGCCAGGTTGTACATCTGCTGCAGCAAATTGCCCAGCATCAGCGGCAGCGCAAACAACAGCATATTGCGGGTAATGGGGCCTTGCGTCAAACTGTGATTCATAGATCTGTGGGTTCTCCTTCCCTTTCCTTACCGGCAAACCGGCGCTGATATTCCTTGGGGGTGCAATGCTTTGCCTCCCGAAAGCTCTTGGTAAAATAGCTCATATCCGAAAAACCGCAGGCTGCGCCGATCTCGCCCGCCTTGAGGCGGGTGGTCAGCAGCATCTCGGCCGCTTTTTCGATCCGGTACTGTTTGACGTATTGGATCGGCGTAAGCCCCAGCATCTGCCGAAAGCTCCGCAGACAGGCGCTCTCGCTGAGGGCTACGCTGTCCGCAATGCGGGCCACGGTCAGCTCCTCCACATAATGCTCCTCTATAAAGCGCAGCATCCGCTTCATCCGCCGGGAGGCCACCTGCTCCTGCTGCGAGATCGTATCTGTACAGGCGGCACAGTGCTGGTTGACCAGCCGCAGCGCTGTGCAGATGCGGTAGCGCGCCCAGTTTTCGTAATCCATCGCATCGGTGCTTACCGCCCGCCACGCATCCCGAAAGCACTCCAACGCCTGCGCCTGCCAGGGCACAGCCGCATCCAGCAGCACATAAGCCGGCGCACCAGGAGCCTGCAGCGGGGAGACCAGCTTTTGCCAAAACACCGTATCCATGCCCCCCACCAGCCGGGGGTGGAACACCAAAGACCGCAGCAGCGAGGGTCCCTCCGGCACCGTCTCCACCTCATGGAGACCGCCGCAGTTGATCAGCACCCCCTGTCCCTGATGCAGGCACAGGCGGCTTTTGCCCACCCCCACCGTCACCGTGCCCCTGGCTGCCAGGATATACTCAAAATCATCGTGCCAGTGCCAGGGGACATAAAAGCAGGTCAGATCCTCCTGGTAGGCCGCCAGCGGGAACCAGGCTGTGCCATGCTGCGCAAGCTCCCGTCCCTGCTGGGTGGCGCGAACCTCGCAATTCTGTGCCAATGCCATAAAAGCTCTCCCCTCTTGCTCGTTTCTTTTGCATACAAGCCGGTTTTGTCATAAAATACAGGCGGTTTTGTTCTACATTTTTTGCGCTTGTAGTGATATTATTGTAGCACAGCCAGGGCATAGATGCAACGCCCGAGGCTGGTATAAAACAATTTGGAGGATGTGTTTCCCATGACATCGCTGCTGCTTGCAGTCATCTATCTAGCCTTCATCGGGCTGGGGCTGCCGGACTCTCTGCTGGGGGCAGCCTGGCCCATGATCTACCCTCAGTTCGGGGTGCCGGTGTCCAGCATGGGGCTCCTCTCTATGATCATCTCCGCCGGGACGATCCTTTCCAGCCTGAACAGCAGCCGCCTGACCCGGGCACTGGGCGCCGGCAAGGTGACCCTGCTCAGCACCGCACTCACCGCCATCGCCCTGCTGGGGTTCGGGATGTCCCGCAGCCTGTGGCAGCTCTGCTTCTGGGCGGTCCCTTACGGGCTGGGCGCCGGCAGTGTGGATGCTGCGCTCAACAACTATGTAGCGCTGCACTATGCCAGCCGCCATATGAGCTGGCTGCACTGTATGTGGGGCGTGGGCACCATCATCGGACCCTCGCTGATGAGCGCAGCCCTGACAGGCGGTCATGGCTGGAGCGGCGGCTATCTGCTGACCGCTCTGGTGCAGGGGCTGATCGTGGCGGTCCTGCTGCTCAGCCTGCCTCTCTGGGGACGTCCGACTTCCGGCAATGGCTCGGAGACAGAGACCGCCGCCCTTTCCCTGCGGGAGGTTCTGACGATCCCCGGTGCAAAAGAAGTGATGCTCTGCTTTTTTGGCTACTGCGCCTTGGAGAGCACCGCTGGCCTGTGGGCCGCCAGTTATCTGACCTTGGCCCGGGATATCCCCGCCGAGACGGCCGCCGGTTTTGCCGCGCTGTTCTATCTGGGCATCACCGCCGGGCGGGCGGTCAGCGGATGGATCGCCCCGCACCTGGGGGACGACGGCATGATCCGTCTGGGGCTTTGGGGCATTGGCCTGGGTCTGGCAGCCCTGCTGCTGCCGGGGCCTGCGGCGGTCTCTCTTGCAGGGCTGGTGATCATCGGACTGGGGTGCGCACCGATCTACCCCAGCATCATCCATTCCACCCCGGCGCACTTTGGGGCGCACCGTTCCCAGGCGGTGATCGGGGTACAGATGGCCAGCGCCTATGTGGGCAGCATGGCTATGCCCCCGCTGTTTGGGCTGATGGCCCGGCAGATCACCCCGGCGCTGTTCCCCTTCTATCTACTTGTTTTGCTGGGTCTGATGGCCTGGATGCACCATCGCTTGGTGCGCAAGGCCACACCCTTCACACATTCAGATCCCATCTGAATCGGTTGGACCAAAGGAGGTTCTTATTATGCTGTATATTCAAGTTATTGATAAAGATCGTTTCATGCACCAGGTCAAGGCCAGCCAGGGCGGGGTGTTCCTGCATCTGGAGGACGGCACCGTCTGCAACCTGAAGCAGGACCATGTGGCTTCGGCTCTGCTCCAGCAGATGGAGGCTCCCTCCCAGGGGCTGGCCATCAGCCTGGAAAACCCCGCTGACGTGAACGGTTTCTTCCGCTATATGCTGGAGGCTGGTCGTAAGATGCCCCAGGCCTGCTGAGCTGCCCCTCGATCGGCCTTTCCCGTCCTTTCAGACATCACAACAAAAGCAAGCAGCCCGCTCCGAAAACCGGAGCGGGCTGCTTGCTTTTTGGTTTGGCGCTCTTTCAAGGAGGAAGTATAGCCAGAAAAACAGGTTTAGTAGATCACCACAGGGTCTTGAGCTGCCGGTTCAGCTTATCCAGCTCAGCTGCATCCCGGTTCGGGTCCAACAGAGCCAGCGCGGCCTTTGCATTGGCACGGTCGGCTGCAGAGTGGGTAGCCTTGGCGTGATCGAACAGGGTCTCCACCAAAGCGTAGCCTGCCCGGACGATGGGATGGTCCGGAGAGGTCGCCCCTGCCTTTGCCACCAGCTGGAACTTGCCAGCCGCCATATCGGCCAGCAGAGCGCTGAGGGCGGCATTGGGGTTGCCGGCGCGGTTGCTCAGACCCTGGTAGAGGATCTGTGCCACGAAGCCCAGGGTAGAAGAAGTGTACCAGTTGCCGTTGAACTTGTTGGGGTTTGCGGCCTTATTGGTAACCGGAGAGTTGATCTTGTTGGTCAGGTAGACCACCACCAGGTTCTCCACCGGATCGATCAGGGTCAGGGTACCCGTCCAGCCCTGGTGACCAATGGTGCCGGAAGAGGACTGGGTGCCAAAGTACCAGCAGCGGCCGTCGTCGGCCTCACGCCACCAGCCCAGGCCCCAGTTGGCTGCATTTTCCTTCTTGGGGGCGGTAAAGGTATCGATGACGTTGCGGGAGAAGAATTTCTGCTGGCCGTAGCCGCCGGTGAGCATCACGGAAGCCAGCTTTGCCAGGTCGGCAGCGTTGGAGAACAGACCTGCGTGGCCGGAGATGCCGCCCATGGCGTAGAACGCCTTCTCGTCGTGGACCTGGCCCTGGATGGTAGCGGTGCGCACGCCGGTAAAGTGGACTGCACCGTCACGGGTATTGCCGTTCAGCTCGGTTGCAGCACAATCGTTGGGGGCAAAGCCGTTGAGCAGCGGGTTGTAGGTGATGTGATCCAGGCCCATGGGTGCCCAGAAGTTCTGCTCCAGGTACTGGTCCAGGGGCTGGCCGATGACCGACTCGATGACGAAAGCCAGCAGCATATAGTCCACGTCAGAATAGACGGTCTTGGTGCCGGGCTTGTACATCAGCGGGGTCTTAAAAATAGCCTTCAAGGTCGCCTGACGGGTCGCAGGGGTGCCGTCCCATCCGGAGAACAGCGGGTTTGCCACGCCTGCAGCAGGCTTCTGGGTGTGCTGATCAAATGCGTCGTTGTGGTACTGGGGGTCAGCCGGGAAGCCTGCCTGGTGCCGCAGGATGTCCCGCAGGGTCAGCTCGCTCTTCCACTGCTTGTTGACCTCCAGGCCCGGATTCTCGTAGCCAGAGAAGGTAATGTCGATGGTGTCATCCACAAAGCTCTGGCCCAGCAGGTCCACGATGCGGCTGTCCAGGTCGATCTTGCCCTGGGTGACCAGCAGCTGCAGTGCGTAGTTAGCCGTATACATCTTGCTGTTGGAAGCCAGATCGTACAGAGTGTCATTGGTCACAGCCGGGCTGGCGGTGTTGGGGGTGCCGTCCGGCAGATAAGCATTCACGCGGCCCCAGGCATTCTGGTACACCAGGCGGCCGTTCTTGACCACTGCCATCTGTGCGCTGGGGAAGCCGTTGTCCACGTCAGACTGGATCAGCTGCTCCAGAGCCTCCAGCACATCCCGGTCCAGGCCGACCTGCTCCGGCGTGCCCTCAATGACCACCGGGTACGGGATGGAGACCTGCACCGTTTTGCCTGCGGGCTGGACGGCGCTGACCTGGATGGTGTTGTCGCCGTTCAGGGTGCAGCCGGAGATATCCACGGCATAGACCCCGCCGCCTGCCATTTGTGCGGTGTTGATGGGCTTGTTGTTCACAAACAGTGCAAAGCTGGCGACACCGGCTTCCGGTGCAACATACAGCGTGCCCTGGCCACTGTAATGCTGGAAGGTGAACATGCTGTTCAGTGCCAGCGTATCGTCCACGTAGCCCGCCCAGGCCGGGAACACCGGCTGTGCCTGCCACTGCCCGCCGGGCAGACCAGACAGCTGGCTGACCTTGACATTGGTCAGCTTGGATGCCAGCACATTCAGGCAGTTCTCCTGCTCTGCCGCTGCCGGAGCTGCAGCGGATGCACCGCACACATTAAGGGCCATCAGGCCGACGCCTGCTGCGCCGCCCGTCAGAAAAGCTTTGCGGGAAAATTTGAAAGCCATGATACGTTTCCTCCTTTATCCTCTGCGGCGGCCAGCAGCCGCCTGGCTGCACCCAGGACGCAACATCTCCGGGCGCTCTCGTTTTTGGGGGATCGCCCCTGTCACCACAGACTTTACGCAAAACGGAACAGAATGTCAATTCTTTTTGTGCATGATGGCACAAAGTTTCAGATTTGACCGGTTTTCTGCCAAATTCTCATATTTTTCACGAAAATTATTCCGCAAGCAAGGCTGTTTTGTATCATATGCCAGCAACTCTGCTCCAAACAAAAAAACACCGCACATCTTCTCCCGAGGATGCACGGTGCGGCACAAAACTTTTTATGGGTTTATAAGATGCAGCTGCTGATCGCCCGGGACACCCGGATCAGGTCTTTGTCATCCGCCAAAAAGCCAAACTCCATCTCATGCTGGTCTGCATAACAGACCGTCAGCCGAGAGGAAGGGACCGGATCGCCGAAGCCCGTCGTCAGAATACCAAAATGCTGGATCTTCCGGTAAGGCAGCACAAAGATCTCCTGCCGGGTCCCGGTCAAGCCCTGCATATCCACCATAAAGATCCGGTGGGTGGTAAACACGACCTGATCCCGCACCGTCTTATAGGCGGCCACCAGGCTCTCCCCCTCCAGCAGCATCTCCCGCACCTTGGCGCAGACCTCTTTTTCCCGGATCGAAACCAAGTTTTGCATCGGTGTATCGCGAAACTCCATCCCAAAAGCCTCCCTTTTGTTTTTCCCATTGTAGCACAGGGCGCTGTTCTGCGCAAGGACGTTTTTCAAGAAGATCCGGTTAGCAGAGCATCGGGCTTTTACGACCGGTGCGCCGGGTTTCTCTCCGCTGCGCATTGCCAGCACCCTTGCGGTATGCTATACTTTGCATGGAAAAATACATGACCCGGAGGTTTGCGTTATTATGGAGATCCTCATTCACCAGGCGATCCTGCACGTACTGGACACTACCCTGGATGCACCGGTGTTGTCCGGCAGCTGCATGGAGTTGACCGCCGAAAAAACAGCCTATCTGCAAAGCCATATCGAAAAACTGTTTGCCAGCGATGAGATCCGGCTCTGCCGTCCGCTGGTTGAATCCGCTTTCCGCAACGAGCTGGAGCATAACCAGGACTTTATCGATCTGTCCTGCCGGATCGCCGGCGTGCTGTTTGACTATATGCACGCCCATACCACCATCCCCGGCGCTGACTTGGCTGTGGTGGAGTTCAGCCGGGAGGGCGAACCCTGGCTGGGCATCCTGAAACTGAACTATAAAAACGGCTACACCCACTGCACTGAGACCGTAGGCGGGGCACCGGTCAGCTCCATCATCCAGCAGCGGGCCTGTCTGCCTGCACAGAGCGGGCGCGTGGAGGAAGGCGCCTTGGTCAGCCTCCAGGACTATTCCATGCGTCTGCTGGAGAAGAAATATGATATCGACGGCCATAAAGAGTTTTACCTGTCCACCGTCGTGTTCCAGTACACCCAGGCCGAGCCGGAAAAAAAGAAGCTGCAAGCACTGCAGGAGGCAGCTGCCCAGGCTGTGCGGGAAGCCTATGAAGAGGAGCCTCATGCAGAAGCGCAGGCCGCAATGCTTATTGCACAGCAGGCTGTTCTGCACGACAACCAGGTATCGGTAGCCCAGGTACGCCAGCAGCTGGCCGAGGAATACCCGCTGGCCGCTGTTCCCTTTGACGATTATGTGGAAAAAAGCGATCTGCTGGAGCCTACTGCGCCGCCGGTCACCGTAGCCCCGGCCCGCATCCGCCGGATGGAGAGCCGCAGCATCCGCACCGCCAGCGGCATTGAAGTGAAGATCCCCACCGAGGTGCTCTCCTCTGAGGCCGAAGTGGAGTTTTTGCACGATGCCGACGGCAGTGTCTCGCTGCTGATCAAGAATGTGATCCTGTGACCCGATGCAAAAACGGCGTCTGCTGCCCCTTTTTGGGGACGGCAGACGCCGCTTTTTTATCGCCGGACCATATCCGGGGTGATCTGTGCCAGAGAGTGGGCACCGCACATCTGCATGGTGTCTTCCAGCTCCCCTGCCAGTTTATCGATGTAGCACTGCACGCCCGCCGCATCGCCGCCATAAACAGCGGTGACGAAGGGACGGCAGACCAGCACTGCGTCTGCACCCAGGGCCAATGCTTTGAAGATATCCACCCCCGAACGCAGGCCGCCGTCCACCAGGATCTTGACCCCGCTGCCCTTCAGTGCAGCGGCGATCTCCGGCAGCACCTCAGCGGTGGAGGGGCACTGGTCCAGCACACGGCCGCCGTGGTTGGACACCACGATGCCCGCAGCGCCTGCCTGCTGCGCCTTGAGCGCCCCGGTCACGGTCATGACGCCCTTTACGATAAAGGGGCGCTGTGCCATCTCCACGATCTGGCGCAGCTCCTCCACGCTTTTGCAGCCCGCAGGCGGGTCCATATTCTTCAGGAAAGGCAGGCCCGCTGCATCCACATCCATGGCCACAGCAAAGCAGCCGCTGGCCTTTACCTGCTCCATCTTTGCCCGGATGGTCTCCATATTCCAGGGCTTGACGGTGGGCACGCCGCAGCCGCCTGCCCGGGTGATGGCACGGGTCGCCTGGGTCATCACGTCCGGGTTGACGCCGTCCCCTGTAAATGCTGCGATGCCCCCCTGCGCACAGGCCTGTACCAAGACCTCATTATAGGTCGTATCGGTGTAGACATCCGAATAGTGCAGGTTCACTGCGCCTACCGGACCCGCAAAGAACGGGTAACGGAAGCGGCGCCCAAACAGCTCCAGGCTGGTATCCGGTCTGCCGCCCCCGCACAGGGTATCCATATTGACCCGGATCTCTGCCCACTTATTATAGTTGCGGATGGCCGTGTCCCCCACTCCCTTGGCCCCTGGGCCAGGGATCTGGTTTTTGCAGGCCACGCCGTTGCACACCGGACAGGCTTTGCAGTACTGGCCGATGCACTCTCTTGCATGGGCCAAAACATCCGAATAGTTCATATAACTTCCTCCATTCCGATCCTCCGGCCGCCGCCCGCAGGCCGGTCTCTGACTCCATCATATCCTCATCCGTACACCCCGTCAAGTCCCTCCGTCCTTTTTGCAAAAAAGAACAGCGCCCCTGCGTCACTTTTAAAAAAACACAAAAAAGTTTAAAAAAATGCTTGACAAAACCCTGGGTTTGCGGTATTATAGTGGAGCGCTGAGGGACACGGTCCTGAGGCAAGAACAAAAGATGTGGAAAGATGGCTGAGTTGGTCTAAGGCGCACGACTGGAAATCGTGTAACGTGTCAAAAGCGTTCTGGGGTTCGAATCCCCATCTTTCCGCCAAAAGAACCCGCTGGATCGTAAGATCCGGCGGGCTTTTTGTTTGTAAAAACCGGCACAAGAAAGGGAGCTGCAAGGCAGCTCCCTTTCTTGCTGTGCGTACACGCCGTTATTTTTCATGATGCCTGCTCCGGCTGCTGGGTCAGGTCAGCGAGCTTATATCCCATTTGCTTTCTCCTTTTTCCGCCATGCTTCCAGCTGGCGCTGGCTGCGCAGCAGCACAAACTTATCCGGGTAAGTCTGGGCGATCTGGGCCAGCTGGGCACGATAGGCATGGCTGCGGCCCCGCCAAAGCACCCAGCAGATAAATTCCAGATCCAGCTTTTCTTCGCAGCCCGGCGCAGCGGAGCAGCGCACCCGGCCCCGGTTTTGCAGCCATCGGCGCACCACCCGATATAAACAGGTGAACCGGCCAAAATACAGCACCAAAATCTGATCTGCCTCCGCCAGACGGCGTGCCATACAGGTCTTGGTATAGTTGCCGTCCATGACCCAAGATGGATTTTCGTCCAGAAAACAAGTGACCATCTCCCTCTCCTGTTCCAAGGGGCGTTCCTTCCATCCCGGCAGAAAATGCACGGCATCCAGATGCAGCACCGGCGCACTTCGCTGTGCACCCAACGTCTGCGCCAGCGTGGACTTGCCGCTGCCGCTGGTACCCAGGATCAGGGTCTTCACGACTGTGCCTCCGGCACAGCCCAGGGCTGCAGCAGACCCTCCGGCAGCTCACCACTCAAAAGAGTACCCAGCTCTTCTCCGGGCAGGGTGCCCACGGGATAGCTGATCCTGTAATGATCGCTGGCTATCACCACCATATCCTCGGTCAGAGCTTCCAGCATCGGCGCCCGGCGCGGGTCCTCCGGGTCTACCTGTCCCAGCAGCATCTCCTTGGCTTCGGCCTCCGGCACAGCGCACAGGCTCCAAAACGAGAGCTTTTCCCCGGTGGTGCGGTCAAACGCCGCCCCGACCGGGTAGCTGGTCTGCTCCCGGCCGCTAAGGGGCAGAGTGACATCCGTCACCACATAGACCACCCGCTCGGCCAGGGCTGTCTCCCAGGTATTCTGCCGGGCCATCCAGGGAGAAAAGCTCGCCGGGTCTTTCTTGTACTCCGCATAGGCTCCCTGCAGCAGGCTTTCTGCCGAATACCGGCGGCCCTGACGGGCGTAATGGTTCTGGATGCTCTGGCGCACCTGTTCCGGCAGCGTCTCCGGCAAAGCTGGCGGATAAAGATCCTGCTCTTGCAGCAGGACCGTGCCATCCTCTAAGCAGTAGTCCACCCAGCCGCTGGGCAGATGGACATCCGTATCCGGAAAGGTCTCGTATTCCCGCCAACAGTCCACAGCCTGTCCGTCCGAAAGGACCAGAACATCCTCTGTCTCCATCTCCAGCACCTGCTGGCTCTGTGTCAGGCCCGATCCGCAGCCGTTCAAGACTGCCGCCAGGCCAAGGGCTGCCATCAGCACTGCAATTTTTCTCATGTTGCAGATCCCTCCTTTTTATGTAGGGACAATATACACTATCTCCGGGGGCAAGTCAAGAGAGGACCGCTGCCAAACATGGACACTTGACATTTGACCGGCGGGCGCTTATTCTAAGAATATGACCTTTGGTTTTGAAAGGAGGTTTTTATCAATGGCAACCAAAAAACGCCGCCGTCGCCGCACGGTGCTCTGGGTCGTTTTGGGCCTGCTGTCCCTCTGTCTGGCGGCAGTGCTGGTATTTGGTTTCCGGCTGCGCAGCCGTCTGCAGTCCTTACAGCAGGGTGCGTCCTTCCAATTTGGATATGAGATCACCTCTACCAAGGCAGATCCCTCTGCCCTGTATCAGATCCTGGAGCAGCTGGGTGCCACGCGAGGCCGGGTACACGGGATGTACGCTCCCGGGCAGCTGGGTGTTGCCCTCTACCTTCAGGACGATGCAAACGGTGCGCCTCTGACCCGGCTGTATATCGACCAGGACGAGACCTTGTTTGATGCAGGCCAGGTGTACCGCACCGCCCGAGGGTCCCTGGTAGCACAGGCGCCCCTGGCAGATGTTCTGCTGCCCAAGTGGAACTTAGGCGACTATATTTCTCAAACGCAGCTGGCCACGCTGCTGGGCGTGCCCATTGCAGAGGTGGAAATGCAGGAGTTCTCTCAGTTTTCGTTGCTGCCAGCCGCACTGAAGCGGGTCGAGCCTGCCCAAGCAAAAAAGGGATACACCTATTTCCAGCTGCAAACGGACCAGCCCAACGCCCCCACCCTGACCCTGGGGCTGCCTTTAGGCGAACTGTTTGCAGAGAGCACGCCGCTGCATGTATTGATCCTGCATCCGGCACACAATGCAGCGCTGGAGCTGGACGGCAGCCTGTCTGCCGCCACCCCGATCCTGACGCCGCCCACTTCCCGGATGAAGGATGACGACATCGCAGTCTTTTCCCAGATCCGTCAGACCTTGCAGGACGTGGTCGCAATGTTCTTCCCCAAAAACTGAAAACAAGAAAAGACCCGGTCTCCCGGCAGCAGATGCTGCGGCAGAGACCGGGTCTTTTGCTCTTACTCGTTCCAGAATACCTTTTTGGCGTTCTCGTAAAGGATCATCTGTTTTTGCTCCTCTGCCAGGGCAGGGTCCCGGGCAATGGTATCCACCATCTGCTGGTAGGTCATATGGCAGAGGTTAGAGGGCGCATCAGTGCCAAACAGCAGCCGCTCTGCGCCCACTGTCTCCACCGCCCGTGCTATGAACCGCCGTGTAATGGGGAACGGCGGTTCATCCGGGCGGACATTCCGCTGCAGCGAGGCCAAGTCAAACCAGACATTGGGCAGGTGCAGCGCTTCCAAACCATCGGTCATCTGCGCAAGCTCGGTCTGTTTGGGCGCCAGCAGGTGGCAGACCACGAACTTCATATCCGGATGCCGCAGGATCAGCCGGCGCAATGCCCCGATCTGGCTGCTGGGGCTGCCCAGCTTGCCAATATCGATCACAAACACCAGCCCATGCTCGGCGGCAAAGGCAGCCTCCCGGCACATGACCTCTCCATCCAGCGCAAACACCGGATGGGTGGCCATCAGCCCAGAACCCGTGCTGACCTCAAATTTCACCACCCGGATGCCCTGCTCCTCAAACAAGTGATGTACGATCGCATCCCGGCCACGGCTGTAAGGATCATAGGCGGCAGCCGCCAAAAAGCGATGCGGCCACTGCTGCTGCGCCTGCCAGCTGTACAGATTCTGGAACCCCAGATAGCCCCCTTGCAGCAGAACGGCTCGCTCCACCTGGTGGGCATCCATCAGCTCCAGCATCCGCTCTGGGGTGACCTGGTCGGTCCCCCAGGCAGGCGGGATCAATGCACAGACCGATCCATCCGCATAAATGCCCTGTCCGCCGCCGCAGCTGCGCAGCTCGCCCCCGGCACCCGTACCTGCAATGCACTGCACCAGATGGACATGCGCATCAATGATCTTCATGTACCCGAACTCCTTTTTGTCTCAAATCGCTTCCGGCTGTTTTGTCCGGCTCCTTTACAGGTCCGAGAACAGGTCTGCCCGGTAGATGCCTTCTGTCAGCATCCGGGCAAAGCTCTCCTTCACGGCGGGCACATCCTCTTTATAGGTCATGCCGTACCACGCATCGTTGGTCTTCAGCACCTTGACCGAGATCTTGTTCTGGGACAGCAGTTCCCCGATAAAGGTCGGGATCAGATACTCTGCCTTGAGGGGATTCGCCGGCACCTCTTTTTCAAAAAATTCCGCAAAGCCCTGCTCAAGCACCTGCAAAAAGTCCAAAGTCAGGCCCCACATATTCATGGACACCAAGGAATCCAGATCCAGCTCCACACCGTCCGCCTGGGCGCCTGCGGCCGTTTTCAGGATATTTTTGGTCTCCGTCACCTGGGTCAGGCAGCTCTTTTCGTCCATCTTGCAGATGCCGCGGGTCACACCGCCATTATCCGAAAGTGTGTTGCGCAGCACAAAGCCGGCCATGCAATCCCCGCCGCCGGACACCAAATGCTCGTGGAGCGCCCGCAGGCCCTCTTTTCCGTAATAGTCATCTGCATTGATGACCACGAAAGGCGTTTTCAACACCTGTTTTGCTGCCAGCACCGCCTGCCCTGTGCCCCAGGGCTTTGTGCGCCCTTCCGGGAACTGACCCGGGATATCGTGCAGATCCTGGAAGGCATAGTCCACCGTCACGCCCTTCGCTGCGCACACGGCAGCGATCCGGTCCCCGATCACCTCCCGGAACTCTGCCTCGATGTCCTTGCGGATCACGAATACCACATGGTTGAACCCTGCCTCGATCGCATCATGGATGGAATAATCCATAATGATTTCCCCATTTGGTCCCATCTTTGCTAACTGTTTAATTCCCTCTCCGAATCTAGA
>OHKD01000331.1_pt1 | contig 20680 bp, 18 predicted proteins | sample 1568801 | NCBI WGS metagenome assembly OHKD01 (sample SAMEA3879525, study PRJEB24766) | human gut metagenome | biome: human-associated habitat; feature: feces | place: USA | collected 1985/1987
TTTATCCCTACCGCGACCTGATGATCCGCAACGATACGCAGACGACTTTCCGCCTGCATGTCACCGTAGGCGGCGAGTTCCTCGAAGGGGAGTGGCGCGCCGACCGGCGGCCGGAATACTCCTACCGCGTGGTCGAACGGGATCACTGCATGCAGAGCGAATACTGGGGCGGATACAGCCGCCACAACAAGCTCTACCGCGAGGTGTACGACGCCGAAGGCCGCTGCGTCGATGTGCAGTACGTCACCCGCAACGACGCGCTGATGATGTATTCGCCGTTCCTTGCGGAGAACGCTCAGCCCGGAAAACGGCCGGCCGACAATCAGCGGCCCGGCTATGAATAACCGCCTGTAAATGAAAAGGGCGCAGGGGAAAATCCTCCGCGCCCTTTTTCACATCGCTCCTCTCCGGTCATAGCCCGATCAGCAGGTGTTCGAGCAGGATGACCAGAATGCCCGACAGATAGCCGACGAACGCCAGCAGCGTGATTTTCTTGAAGTACCACGCGAAGTTGATCTTTTCCAGCCCCATCGCCACGACGCCCGCCGCCGAACCGATAATCAGCAGACTGCCGCCCACGCCTGCGCAGTAGGTCAGCAGGTGCCAGAACAGTCCGTCCTGCACGAACGACTGCATGTAGGCCGGGTCGGCGCTCGCGGCAACCGCCGCCGCGTCCATGACCGGATACATGCCCATACATGCGGCCACCAGCGGTACGTTGTCGATGACCGACGAAAGCACGCCGATGACGCCCGCGATCGTGAAGACCTCGTGCACCTGCTTGTCGAGCCAGTTGGCCACGTCGGTCAGCACGCCCGCGCTCTGCAGTGCGGCCACCGACATCAGGATGCCGAGGAAGAAGAGAATCGTCGGCATGTCGATATGCTTGAGCACTTTCGAAACGCGGCATTTGATCGACTCCTCGATGCCGCGTTTGCGGTCGTAGATGATCTCCGTCAGCACCCACATCACGCCCAGCGAAACCATCATGCCCATGTAGGGCGGCAGGTGGGTGATGCTCTTGAATACGGGTACGAACAGCAGGCTGAGGACGCCCGTGACGAGGATGAACTTGCTCAGCCGCGGACCCACGCCCTTGGGCAGCTCCGCTTCGAACGCGCTTTCGTCCACGGGGGCCGCGTCTTCGTTGCCCACGTAGCGCATCGCGATCGCCGTCGGGATGATTACCGATACGATGCACGGCACGAAGAGCGTTCCCATCAGGGCCGCCGCAGTGACGTTGCCGCGCATCCAGAGCATGATCGTCGTCACGTCGCCGATGGGCGACCATGCGCCGCCGCTGTTGGCCGCGATGACGATCAGGCTGGCGAAAATCCAGCGCTCCTTCTGATCCGCAATGATTCGCCGCAGCAGCATTACCATGATGATCGTCGTGGTCATGTTGTCCAGCGCCGCCGACATGAAAAACGTGATGATGGCCAGCAGCCACATCAGCTTGTGCTTGTTGCGGGTGGTAATGTGGTCGGTGATGACGTTGAAGCCGCCGTGCGTGTCGATCAGATCGACGATGGTCATGGCTCCGATCAGGAAAACCAAGATTTCGCACGTGTCGCCCAGATGGTCTACCATCTCGTGGCTGATGTTGCTGTCGTGTCCCCACAGGCTGAAAACCGTCCATATCGCGCCGCACATAAGCAGTGCGATGGCCGATTTGTCCACTTTTACCTTATGCTCCAGCGCGATGAACGTGTAACCCACCACGAAGAGCAGAATCATTGTCAGAATCATGCTTTATGTGTTAAAAATCATATTCTCCGGCGCGGAAGACCTTGATCTCCCCGGTCGGCTGCCGGTTCATCAGCACCTGCGCCGCAATAAGCGAGCCGCTGTCCGTCCGGTAGCAGATGACCTGAGCCGCGGGCTGGTAGCTGCGGGGCAGATTCTGCAGTACCGCAAAGTTGCCGCATTCGATCGCCGACTGCACTTTGGGCAGATCGTGCGCCTCGAAGGAGTATTCCGAGCGGTAGAGCCGCTCGCGGCTCCGCTTCTCGACCGGGGCCGACGAATCGCCGAACAGCCGGTAGCAGATCATCACGATGCCCGTGCAAAGGATGCAGGAGCTGATCAAAAGGTTCCACTGTGACAGCATGTCGTTCTCGGTAAAGAGACTGGCATGGGAGTTGGCCCACAGCAGGGTGATGCTGCCTGCCGTCAGCACGATGCCTAATGACGGGTTGTAACGGCGGCATGCAATTTCGGGCGATGCGGAATAAATCGCATCATCGATCATATTTTTCATTGATGAGTTTTCGTTTGGTGAAAGATTCGTGAAAGTATTGTCCGCATGTAGGAGCGTGCGGTTCGAACGTGAATCCTCCGCTAAATGATGATCCTCCTCAAATAATAAATATACCGATCGGCCCTGCGTATGCTGGGCGGGCGTACGCCGCATTTTCCGACAGCCGGTGCGGCCGGGTGCGGATTGCCTGCGCAGGCGTACCCGCGGGCGTGGCGGACGCTTCGTCCTGCGCCCTGTTCCGCTCCCGAAAGCTGGGTGCAGCCCGTGCAGGCGGTAGCCAGCAGGGGTGCGTTGTCGGTCTCGAAACGTTCGCTGTCGGCCTGCGAGAGAACGGCGGCGGTGATTTCGGTCCGGAGCGTACGGGACTGACTCTCCCCGGCGGCGTTTACCGTCGCCGCCGCCCAGCACAAAGCCAATATCATCAACCACTGTTTCATCCTTGCAAAAGTAATAAAATTATACCGACTATGCACCTTGATTTGCAGCATTTTTCGCTTCCGGAATTGTATTTTGGGAAAATTTGCTTATCTTTGTGCCGCTTTCGAGCAACGGATTGAGCTGTGGTGTAATGGTAACACAGCAGATTTTGGTTCTGTCGTTCCAGGTTCGAGTCCTGGCAGCTCAACTCACACAAAGGGAGACTTTCGAGGTCTCCCTTTTGTGTTATCGCGCTGTCCATCAGCTGTCTACACCAGTCCGGCACGGCTTTTGCCGGAGGGTTCCGGCGTCATTTCCCGGATTTCTCCGGCTCCGGATTTTCGTCGTCCGTTCCGCCGCACTGCGTCGCATTGTCGAGCATGCCGGTCAACAGTTCCATCGTTTCGATATTTTCCGCCTCTGCGGTGTCGGTCTTGTCGGTTTTCAGTGTGTCCATGATCGAATGATTTAGGTTTATCGGATTTTCTTGCGCGTTATGACGGCGGCGATCCACAACAGCGCGACGGCGCCGATGACCGAAGTCGCCAGACTGCCGAGCGAACCTATCGGCGCAGGTCCTACGGGCGAGAAGAGCCAGCCTCCCAGCACGCCGCCGACGAGTCCTACGATAAGGTTGATGATGAGCCCTGAGCCGTCGCCCTTGACGATGAGGTTGGCGATCCATCCGGACGCCAGACCTAGCAGGAGGTACCAGACAAAATACATAGATTTCCAGTTTTGATCTTATGTACCTGCCGCGTGCAAAATTCGTTCCCGATGTTGCGCCGGGGCGCTAAAGCGCCTGTTTCAGCGCTTTTGCCAACTGGTCGGGGCACGACGTGCCCTTGCCGCGGCAGTCGATGCCTTCGAGCCGCGCGACGGCATCTGCGGCTTTCATGCCGCGTACGAGCGCGGCGATGCCCTGCGTGTTTCCGGAACAGCCGCCCGTGAAGGTTACGCTGCGGATAACGCCCTCTTCCAGTTCGATGTCGATTTGCCGGGAACAGGTCCCGACGGTGGGATAGGATATGTGCTGGGTCATGGTGTCTGATATGAAAATTCGACCGCAAATATAGCAATAAACGGCGAAACGGGAAATCTTTTCTGAATGTAGGGGAGGTGCTTTCGCGGCCGCGGCTGTTGCGGGAATGCCCCGGCCGGAGTTTGCCGTGTCTCTTTGTGTGAAGGGCCTAAAAAAACATTGCCGAAAAGGGGGTAATCCGTAAGAGGCGCTTAAAAGATTCCCCCCCCCTCGACAATGTTGTTGGGACTGTGCCCGGGTTTTCCGGACAGGTATGCAAATGTAAAATAAAATATTTGAACCTGCAAATAAAAAAGCTGCAAATTTTTGCAGCTTTTTTATTATCTGAAACAGGTTTTTACTGGCGCTGAAGGTCGCTGTTGTCGGCTACGACCATGTTCTTGTCGATGCGCAGCGTTACGTTGCCGTCCACTTCGATCAGCAGGGTGGTCTCCTTGATCTCCTTTACCGTGCCGTAGATACCGCCGGCGGTGATGACCTTGTCGCCCTTTTTCAGCCCGTCGCGGAAAGCCTGCATCTGCTTGCGGCGCTTGGCTTCGGGACGCCACATGAAGAGCCATAAAACCAGCACCATGAGGCCGATCATAATGATGAAACTGTACTGCTGCATGAAACCCGGCTGGGGTTCTACGGGCGGCACCTGAAGAAAATTGATCATACGTCGTTATGTTTTAGTGTTTAATTTCTGTAACGGGACAAATATACGAAATATTGTCGAATACGCAACTATTTATTCCACTTCGGCTTCGATAAACAGCCGGAGGGGACTGCGTGCCCCGGCGAACGAGACGTCGAGCGTCTTGAGCTGCCAGCCCCATTCGCCCCTTGCGTCGAAAGTGAGCGTCACCTGCTGCGCATCGCCGGCGTTAATCGGCTGATTGTCATATTCGAGCGTCGTGCATCCGCAGCTGCGGCCGTATTTGGCGATGACGACCGGTCCGCTTGTCTCGTTGGCCAGCCACAGACGCAGCTGGGCGATTTCGCCCGAATGCAGGCGTCCGAAACGCACGGTGTCCGTACCTCCCGTGTCGAGAATCTTGTCCGTGAGGGTGATAATCCGGCCTTTGCGTTCGGTCTTCACCTGCCGGGCGCCGCATGCCGCGAGCGACGCGGCCAGAAGCAGCAACAGACAGACACGCAGCATCGGACCTCAGATCAGGCCGCGGCCCGCTTTCTTGATGCGGCCTTCGGCGGTGAGCGAATCGACGATCTTGTCCAGCACGCCGTTGATGAAGGTGCTGCTGCCGGGTGTCGAGTAGTATTTCGAAATCTCGATGTACTCGTCGAGCGTCACCTTGACCGGAATCGACGGGAACGAGGTCAGTTCGGCCATCGCCGTGCCGATGATGAGGTTGTCCATGAAGACGATGCGCTCCACGTCCCAGTTGGAGGTGAATTTCTCGATATAATCCTGATAGGAGTCGTAATTGACGAGCGATTTTTCGAACAGCGTCCGGACGAACTGCGGGTCCTCGTCGCTCTTGAATTTCGCGGGAACCTTCAGCTCCGTGTGCGTCGGGCGCAGGTTCGAGAGCGAACGCAGGATCATCATCACGATATAGGGCAGGTCGTCGCTCCAGAGGATCGACATCTCCTCCAGCACGTTGTCCAGCGGTTCGCAGCTCTGAAGCTCCTTGAAGAAGTCTTCGAGCAGTTTGCGGTCGTCGGCGAACGAACGCTCCGGACGCGCCATGTAATCCTTGAAGTAGTCGCTTTCGGTCAGCTGGGTGTAGAGCGTGCGTATCAACTCCGGATACCGCGTCCAGTTCAGCTTGCGGGCCGCCGCATAGTCGTTCACCGCGTCGCTGTTGGCGATTACGCGGATGATCTGGTTGTCGACGAATTTGGTGTTGGGGTTGAGGTCTTCGTGTGTCGGCAGTTTTTTCTGCTTGGCCAGCTCCTGACGCTGTTCGGCGTAACGGGCGATTTCCACGGGCAGGATCAGTATCTGGAAGTAGAGGTCGTAGGCCTTGTCGACGGACGTCATCAGCGTTTTCTCGGACGCAATCATGTTGTCTGCACCCGATTTGAGGTGCGCGAACAGCGCTTTGACGACCTTAATACGAAGTAATCTTCTGCTCAACATATCTTTTAGAACGGTTTTAACGGCCGCAAAGATAGAAAAATTTTTCCGTAAAGAAAGAATTATTGCCTATCTTTGCGGTCGTATGGAGCAATTGGAAGAAAAAGAGATCATACCGTACGACGTCATCGTCGTCGGTGCGGGGGCTGCGGGCATGATGGCCGCAGGAACCGCCGCGCGCAACGGAAAACGTGTGCTGCTCATCGAGAAGATGGAGAAATCGGGCCGTAAGGTCCGCATCACGGGCAAGGGCCGCTGCAACGTCACCAACGCCCGCCCTGCCGAGGAGTTCGCCTCGCAGGTGCGGATCAATGCGGAGTTTTTCGCGCCGGCTTTCGCCGAGTTCAACAACCGCGCCGCCATCCGCTTCTTCGAGAGGGCGGGCGTGAAGCTCGAAATCGAGCGCGGCGAACGGGTCTTTCCCAAAAGCGGCAAGGCATGGGACATCGCTACGGCCCTGCTGGAATATTGCTTCGAGAACGGCGTCAAAATCATATACAATACGCGCGTCACCGGGATTATGACCTTGGGCAGCAAGGTCTTCGGCGTCCGCTATATCAACAAGCGCGGTTTCGAACGCAAGGAGGAGTGCCCGAACGTCATCGTCGCTACGGGAGGGCTTTCCTATCCCGCGACGGGTTCCACGGGCGACGGATACGCCTTCGCATCCGACTTGGGGCACTCCGTAGAGCCGGTGCGCCCTTCGCTGACGCCGCTCGTCTCGTCGCATCCGCAGATCAAATACCTCGACGGCCTTCTGCTGCGCAACGTCCGGGCGACGCTTTGGATCGACGACGAGCCCGTGCGCGAGGAGTTCGGCGAACTGGGATTCTCGCAGCGCGGCATCGAGGGCGCCGTGGCGCTGCGGATGAGCCGCGACGCGGTGGACGCGCTGATCGACCAGCGGCGCGTGAAACTGGTCGTGGACCTCAAACCCGCGCTTACCGAAGAGGTGTTGCGCGAGCGAATCGCGCGCGAGATCGCCGATATGGAGCCGACCGAGTTTTTCACCGAACTGCTGCGTAAGCTGGTTCCGAAGCCGCTCGTCTTGACTCTTGTGCATGAAATGGATGTCCACGGCAAGAATTACGTCAGCAAAATCACCGAAGAGCAGATCGGCCGCCTGATAAAGACGCTCAAGGGATTCACCTTCCCGCTTACGGATTATGCGCCGTTCGAATATGCCGTCGTGACGGCCGGCGGCGTCTGCTGCGACGAGGTGAACCCCTATACGATGGAGTCGCTGAAGGTCCGGGGACTTTACTTTGCGGGCGAGGTGCTGGACCTCGACGCCAATACGGGCGGATACAACCTGCAGATCGCCTTTTCGACGGGCCGTCTGGCGGGCATGCTGAAAAAGTAGGGGAGATGAGGATCGGCGGCCGCACTATCGGACTGGGTTTTTACGGACGGATCGCAGAACTGCACAACCGGCTGGTCCGCGCCCGTTATTTTCGGGGGCACGGAGTCCATTCGCCCTTCGTATATAATATTGTACGGGAGGTCTTCATGCGCGGCGAGCTGCTGCCGGGCGACCGGCGGCTGTACCGGGCGCTGCGCGGTGCCGGAGTTCCCGAACGCCGGGCGATACAGTTGCAAAACGTGGCGATTCATTGCGGTTACGGTACGTTTGGCCTGAATCGTGCGGATGCCGAATTCTGTATCCTGACGCAGGACCTGCCCCGTGCGGAGACGCTGGCGTTGGTCGCCGCCGCGGGCGAAGCGGGGCATACCGTCGCCCTGATGTCGCCCTGCGAGGGACAGGATCGCCAGATGTTGTGCCGTCAGATCGTGGCGGCGCATCGTTCGACGACGGTGGACAATAGGGGATACCTGCTGATTTTCAACAATAATTTGCCGAAACAACATTTCCGGATATGAAAATATACACCAAAACGGGCGACAAGGGGACCACGTCTCTGGTCGGCGGCGAGCGGGTTTTCAAGACCGACGAACGGGTCGAAGCGTACGGCTCGGTAGATGAATTGGCGGCTTTTACGGCGTTGTTATGCGACAATATGCGCTCCGATGCCGCACTGACGCCGTATGTGGACGACTTGAACCGCATCCTTTCGCGGCTGATGACCGTCGAAGCCCTGCTGGCCCGCGGGAAATCGGGCTGCGAGAAGGTCGCTCCGCTGGCGCCCGAAGCAGTCACGTGGCTCGAAGGGCGGATCGACGCCTTGCAGGCTGCCGTACCGCCGATCGACAAGTTTACGATTCCCGGCGGCAACGCCGTCGTTTCGATGTGCCACGTGTGCCGTACGGTCTGCCGGCGTGCCGAGCGTGCCGCGTTGCGTGCCGATGAAAAATACGGCACGGATGCCATCGTGCTGATGTGGCTGAACCGCCTTTCCGACTATTTCTATCTGCTCGGGCGCACGCTCACAGAGCATTACGGCGTCGAGGAGACCTTGTGGATTCCATAAAGCTTTGTATTCCAGTTTATTGATGCGTGCGCATGGATGTTTTGTAATTTTTTCTTTGTTTTTCTCGTTTTTTTTATACTTTTGCAAATCAGTGATGGCGGAACAGTCCCGTTTTCGGTTTGGCTAATCCGCTGATATTTGGGAACTTAAAAACATTGAAATTATGTACTGGACACTTGAATTGGCATCGAAACTCGAAGATGCCCCTTGGCCTGCCACGAAAGACGAACTGATCGACTATGCAGTACGTTCGGGTGCACCTCTCGAAGTGCTTGAAAATCTGCAAGAAATAGAAGACGAAGGCGAGATATACGAATCTATCGAAGACATCTGGCCCGATTACCCCTCGAAAGACGATTTCTTCTTTAATGAAGAGGAGTACTGAAAAGAATTTTGGGCTGAAATGGCTCAAAATGACATAGTTAAATTACTCGACGGCACGATTCATAATCGTGCCGTTAGTATTTAAGGGACATTTCCGGTTAAATAAAATTGACAAAAAATTGACAATTTTTGGATTCATCTTTGTGATGGTAAAAAATCGGAAATTATGGGTAGACTTAAATCAGAATGTCCCTCTGGCAACTTTATTGTGCGCACCAAGCCGAACGCAAAAGGGGAAGTTGCATCCCGTTTCATCCTAATTTTTAAGCATACTCTTGTTGCTATGGAGTAATACTTATTTCTGAGACATAAGAACGACGGCCAAATGTCCGCCCGGTCGGGGATCGTCTGCTATGACGCGCATTTGCTCGGCTGTAGACGAATAAAACGGCCGCTCCGAAAGAAGCGGCCGTTCTGTTTGCTGTCCGATCCCGTTTACTGAACGATCGAGATCGTGGGGTTGATATTGTTTTGTACGGATATGCGGTGCGTACCGCCGTTGGGAGCGGCTAAGGCTCCCTTTCCGCTGGCCTGCCAGTTGGCCATGCAACGGAGCCGGATCAGAATATCCCCGTTATTGATGGCATGCTCGAACGTCATGTTGCGGTCGATCAGACAATGGTCCGTATTCATCATTTCGTAATTGTAAGAGAATGTCTGCGCCTGATCGCCCTCTCCGACGGTCGTCGTCTGCAAGGGCGCTCCGGGCTTCCATTCGCCGCCGTCGTAGTACTCCAGCATCCAGTATTTCATACCGGTTCCGGATGCGCGTGCGTGGAACTTGGCGTTGATGACCGTTCCGGCCTTTATGGTCATTTCCGGAATGGTGAACAGCCACCAGTCGCCCGGCCATCCGCCCGTGATATAAGGCTCGCCGGCCGTATTGGCACGGGCTATCTTGTTGTTTACGTCGAGTGCCGGATCGCAGTTGCTGATATAGCTGATATAGCCCTTTCCGGTTGCCGACGGCATTTTGTTGTCCACGACGAACTCATCGACGTTGACGCCCTTTGTAAATACCCATTGCGCCGGCAGATTCGAAGGAATTTCCCGTACGATCGTCTTCTCGTAGACGCCGCCGAACGGATCCGTTACGACGACCTTGATCGTCGAGCCGGGAACCTGCGCTATGGCGGAGAACATATGGGCATTGTAGCCCGTGAGGTAGGTGCTGTTGGGCGATCCGGGGGCGTGGGCCGGTTCCAGTACGTCTTTCTGCCATGTGTAGTGCGTCGGGTCCTTGCGGTATACGCGGGTCGCTGTGAGCGGCTGTCCGTTTTCGGTCACGGATACCGTCCAGTCTTCGTCCCAGTTCCAGACATTGACCAGCACTTCGTTGGCCTTGGCGCCCACGGCGCTCTTGTAGTCGCTCTTCACGAAATTCATGTCGTATACGGCGAACTGCTCGTTGCGGGCCACCTCGATCCCCTTATAGTACCACTGCACGGCCGTTCCGTTGAATTTGAATACGCCGTATCCCGTCGGGGAGCCGTCCTTGCACAAGTCGTAGTCGGCGCCTCCGTTGGCGCTTTTCACGTTGAACCACCACGTGCCGCATACGGCTGCGACGTTATGTTCGCGTACGCCTTCGGCGATCTTCGCGTGGTGATTGGTGTGCGTATGTCCGGTGAGGAATTCCACCTGATAACCCTGCAGCAGACCGAGCAGGTCGTTTCCGCCCGAAAGCGTTACGATCGGGTTCAGACCGGCCGAGGTCATCGGGGCATGCATGGCGACCACGATCTTCTTGGACTTGTCCACGTATTTCAGGTCTTCGGCCACCCATGCCATCTGCCATTTCTGCGGGTCGGAGTCGCCGAGCAGACCGATCCGCTCGATGCGGCTGCCGCCGTTGTAATTGTCGTACTGGTCGTTGTCCAGAACGATGTAGTGTACGTCGCCGATGTTGAACGAATAGTAGGTGGGGGCTATGTGCTGCTTGAAAGGCAGTTCCGTGAAATAGTCTCCGACTACCTTCGGATCGTTGTCGTGGTTGCCGATCACGTTGAAAACCGGGCAGGGGAAGTTCTTCATCAACTCCTTGTAGTTCGGCAGCTGGTAGCGTACCTCCACCATGTTCTCAGGACCCTGATTCATGGTTTTGTACCAGAACGCATCCCACGTGATGTCGCCCAGACAGAGCGCATACACGTTCGCATACTGCGCCATTTCGGCCGTGATGTCGGGCATGAACTTGTTCTTGTACTGGTCGATGTCGGCATATTTGCCTGCCGTGTTCGGGGTCTTGCTCGCCAGATGAAGGTCGGTGAATACCATCATCACATGGTTCGTGTTTCCGCCGGGGATCTCCGTAAGCGCGAAATCGTGCTGCTCGTTGTCTTCGTTGAGCAGCTGCTGGCTCATGGCCGGGAAGGCCGGATAACCCGCTTCGCTCTCGATGTTGTATCCGGAGGGGATGGAAACGAATACGTACCCCATTTTCTTCTCCGAGGGCAGGTAATAGACGCCGTCCTTGTCGGTCTTGGTGACGATGACTCCGTCGGACACCACCACGTCTGCGACCGCCTTTTTCCCGCAGTAGACGCGGCCCTTGACGGTCATGCCCGCCTGATCGGGAATCGCGGGGAAGTGCGCCTTGTAGATGGTCATCGGCCCCAGCACCTGCTGCTTGTTGTAACGCTTCAGGATAAGCTCGTACGAGCGCAGGTCGATCGTCTTGGGAACGGTTATTATGACGTAATCCTCGGCCACCTCGCTGATCTCGGCCTGAAAATATTTGGTCTCCTCGGCAGGGTCTTCCGACGTGGAGCGGAACAGGAATACGTCGTATTTGTCGAATCCGGTTCCCATGATCTTGATGGGGTCCTCCGGGATGAAGATCTCCTCCGCATCGGGCATCACGAGATCTTCGATGAAGACGGCGGGGATAATTTCCTCCTGTTCGGGCGTCGGTTTGGTCCATGTCGGATCTTCCGAACAGCTGATTCCGATGCACAACAGCAGAAATGCGGCTGCGAACAGATACGGTAATCTGAATTTTATCAATCGTTTCATTTTTCTCATTGTTTAGATTTTTGTCTAATCCTGCCGAATTGCTCCGGGAGGGGAGCGGTCCGGCAAGATTATCCTGCGTTACACCGGATTAATTGACTTTTTTCTTCAGGCTCGTATAGATCATGCGGTTCGTACCCGTCGCGCTGTTGGCGGCCTTGCCGTCCACGCGCTCGTCGGAATTGACGCGGAACCGCAGCCAGAGCGAAGACTGGTTCTTGCAACCGTCGGGCAGTTTGAAGGCGAAGTTCTTGGGACCGGGTATTACCTCCCAGTTTCCGGCCTTGTAGTCGGTTACGAAGGTCCACGGACCGGCCTCGGCCGCAGCCCACTCGATCGAGAAGGGACCGGGGCCCGACTGCGAGCTGGTGGTGCAGAAGCATACGTAAAGGTCGTCCGAAATGCCTGCCGTCGAAGTCTCGAAGTACCATGCCTTCTGGGTCGGCGTATAGGTGTCGTTCGACTGGGCGCCCCAGCCGCCGCAGTTGGCGGAATAGTATCCCTTCTCGGTGCCGTTGACCGACGCATCGACGCGGACATAGGCGGCGCCGCTGTAAAGGCGGAAGGTGGTGCTCTGCGCGATGACGGCCTTGGGGGCGAAGTTCACGAACAGCTGTCCCGTGCCGACTTTGGGAACGAGTATCTCCTTGTCGGGAAGCGTTTCGGGCCAGTAGAATTCGGTGACGGGCACGTAACGCCGGGCTTCGGTCAGCTTGTCGCGGTCGTTGATGTTGCGCATCCTGATCGCCCATTCGTTTTCGACCTTGATCAGAATACCCGTTATATCCAGCATCGGATCGTCAGTCAGCAGTTCGTAATGTTTGAACATGGCGCCCGTCTCGACGCTCGTGCCGCCGTAGACGTAGTGGCTGATCGTGTTGCCGTCGCGGTCCAGAAGCAACTGGGCGAGGTCGGTAGGACGTCCGCCGCCGTAAATGGAGCCTTCGTTGGCGTTGTAGTAGGTTCCGTGCGGGAATACGAACTGGAGATTTCTGATCGTTACCAGCGTACCGAGCATTTCGTCCGTCAGGCCCTGCGTGCTTTCCATCACCTTCGGTTCGATCGGAGCGCCGCCCGTGGTGATGACGTCGCGGATGCGTTCGGTCGAAATGGTGATGTAGGGCTGTCCGTCGTCGTCGATCACCGACTGCGTATTCATGAGCGGTATGGTCACCAGCGAATTGAGCTGGAGCGAGTGCGAGCCTTCCTGAACGCGGAACTGAATGGCGCGTCCGCTGGCGTCCTGAACGAAGAACGCGGCGGGATTCGGGCAGTTGCCGGATACGCGGTCGCTGATCACGGTGCCCTGTATCTTGACGTTCTCACGAACGGTTCCCTGCAGGCCGCCCAGCTTCTCGTACACCTCGGCAATGGTCTTGAGTTCGGCGTTTTCGCCGATATCCAGCGGAATGCTCTGGTAGACGATCAGCTCTACCGTCGTCATACGCTCGGTGGTGGCGTTGAATTCGATACGTCCCGTGCGGGGCACCGTTCCCGCATATTTGGGAACGGAGAACTTGATTTCGTTGTCGCTGATCTCGTCGATCGTGATCCAGCCCTCGCCGGAGTCGCCGACCTTGGCCGTCCACTCCACGTTGCAGGTGACGCCTACCGAATATTTCTCCTCGCCGTTGCTGTTGATGACCACCTTGGGAGGCGTCGTGGTCACTCCGAGTTTGAGCGCCGGATCGACGTCCCGCTGCGAAATCGTGATTTCCTGAATGATGTTGTCGTGCTCGTGCTTGCCAACGACGCGGAAGCGGGCCTCCCGCAGTACGGGGTCCTTGGCCGGCTGTTTGGATACCTTCACGGCGAAAACGCCGTCGTCGGAACCCTCCTTGGGCCAGATATTGACCCACGTCTGGGAGGTGTCCGCCATTTCGACCTTCCAGTCGATATTGGAATACACGGTGAAACTGTGCGTCTCTCCCGCTGCGTTGTACAGGAAAGCGTCTTCCGACAGCGTGATATGGGGATCCTGGACAACGTCGGTCTCGTCGTCCTTGCAGGCGACGAATGCCGTTGCCGCCATCGCGCAGAGAGCGAGCGCCTTCAGGCCGGGCCATCTTCCGGAGATGAATTGTTTTATTTTCATATGAATTGTTTTTTCGTTATTTACGGGTTAAATTCAAAACTCGACCGGGATGCTGCGTTGCCTTTCCGGTTGCGATTCGTTTTACGGACACTCTTACCATTTGATGTCCGCATCCCATTTGTGGCCGGTGTAACCGAGGTTGTTGTCCTCCTCCGGATTCTCCAGTTTGACGGCCTTGCGGCTCCACCACACCGGCGTTTTCATGTTGTCTTCGCCCATTTTGGCCAGCTGGGTCGCATAGTTCTTGTTGGACGAACGCAGCACCAGCGGGTAGGGGAAACGGGTCGGATGCACGCCGTCGTTGCGGATGGCTTCGCCCATCACCAGCAGGGGATAACCCGTCCGGCGGTACTCGTGCCAAGACTCGTAGCCCACCGTGAACAGCGAAACGTATTTCTGGGTTATGATGATTTCGGTCGTAGCGTCGTAAGCCACGGCTCCGTTCTGCAGGAAGGTTTCGACGGCCGATTCTGAGATGTCGGGAATCCACTGCTTGAGCGACGCCGTGACCGCAGCATAGTAGGTCTCCGATGCTTCGCCGTCCATCATTCCGCGCTGAATGGCCTCGGCCTTGATGAACAGCACCTCCGAATAGGTCATGAACGTGTACGGGGAGGTGTACTGCCTGAAAGTCGTATTGTTGCTGTTGGACGCGCCGTCGGCCGACTGTTTGGAGATGACCGAAGCCGGGGCGCCGCTCGTGATTCCCACGTAACCGCCCGCGTTGGCTCCGGAGCTTACGCGGTTGCAGTAAACCGAGATGCGGGGGTCGCTTGAGTCCACCATGATGTTGATGAAACGTTCGCCCATCGCGCTGTCGTCGGTGGCGTTGTCGCCGAAATCATTGACGAACGGACGCGTGCCGCTGTATTTCAGCGTGGCGTTGTCGTCGTTGCTCTCGAATATGGGGTACTGCGAGGGGTTCTCGAATACGGTCTTGATGCGTTCCGCCGAATTCATGTCCCTGCGGTTGCTCACGCGCATCAGCAGGCGCAGATAGAGCGAGTTGGTGAACTTCCGCCATTTGGTCACGTCGCCGTTGTAGAGCAGGTCGCGCTTGGCGTCTATGGTCGAGGTCTTCGTGTAAAGCGTGTTGGCCCGTTCGAGGTCCATCAGCAGCGAGTCGTAGATGACTTTCTGATCGTCGAATTTCGGCTGCATGATGTTTTCGTCGATGCCTTTGAACGCCTCCTTGAAGGGCATGTCGCCGAACAGGTCGGTCATGTTCGAAAGGTAGAGCGCCTTCATGGTCAGGGCTATGGCCTGCGCGTTGGTATTCTCCTCCTTCTCCGCGAGCTTATACATCTCTATGGCATTGACGGCCCAGCGTCCGCAGAAGTTCCACGCGCCCTTGAATTCGCTGTCGGTGAGCACGAAGCGGTGCAGCTGATTCAGCGTGCTGGTCTCCACCGTATACTGCATGAACTCGTTGTTGTGGCGCCACGTGCGGTATTTCATGCTTCCGGCGCCCTCGAAAATCAGGTCTTCGAGCATCTGGGAGGAGTTGGCCTTGCCGACCTCCGCCCGGTTGGGGTCCTTGTTGTAATCGTCGAAATTGCTCGTACAGCCGCACAATCCCAAGATTATCACTCCCCCGGTCAATATATATGAATTGATTCGTTTCATCGTCTTATTAGAATTGAAGTTTAAGATTAACGCCATACGTGCGTGTCATCGGGAACGCCGCGGTTTCGAAACCCTTGGTGATTTCCGAACCGTTCATCGTCGCGATCTCCGGGTCGAACTGCGGCCAGTTGGTCCAGCAGAAGAGGTTCGTGGCGAAGAAGGCGATCGAAGCGCCCTGCAGCACCTTGGTCTTGGCCGCGATCTTCTTGGGAAGCGAATATTCGAGACGTATGTCCTTCATCTTCAGGAACGACGTGCTGAAGGTGTTGTTCACCACGTTGTCGCGGTTGAACACGCGCAGGTTGTAGTAGCTCTCGATGCTGGCCGTCACGGTCTTGTTGATCGAGTAGGTGCCGTCGGCGTTCTGGTTCACGCCCTTGTGGATCAGACCGTCATAACGGCCGGGAAGCGTCGCTTTTATCTTACCCTGATAGCCCAGCATGGCGTTGGTGAAGGAGTAGGCCTGCCCGCCCCATTGCGCCGAGAACGAGAAGCTCAGGCGGAAATTCTTGTAGGAGATCGAGTTCATCCAGCCCGCCTTCCAGTCGGCCTGCGTGTTGCCGAGGTTCTCGAATTCCGAAGCCAGTACGGGATAACCGTCCGAATCGACGATGTCCCAGCCCGATACGTCGATCGTCGATCCGTCGTCGGCCGTGACGTAGGAACCCTTGGGGGCCTTCTCGTAGCCCGAACCGTACAGGTCGCCCAGCGATCCGCCCGGAACGGCGCGGATTTCGCCGCGGGGACCGGTTGCGATGGTCCAAGAATCCAGATTCGGGGCCAGCTCCACGACCTTGTTGCGGTTGCGCGACCACGTGAAGTTCATGTCCCAGCGGATGTTCTTGTTCCTCACGGGCTGTATGCGGGCCGATACCTCCCAGCCGCGGTTGTTGATTTCGCCCGCGTTCACGATCGTATTGTAGACGCCGGTGGTGATGTCTACGGGCACCGAAATGATCTGGTTCGTGGTGGTCGCGTTGTAGAACGCCACGTCGAACGTCAGACGGCTGTCGAAGAAGCGGCCCTCGACGCCGAACTCCCAGCTCTCGACGTTTTCGGGTTTGAGGTTGTAGTTCGCCTTGTTGGTCGGCATGTTGAAACCGCCGGTGAAGGAGGAGTTGTTGTAGTAGTTGAGCAGCTGATAGGGCGACGTGTCGTTACCCACGTTGGCCCACGAAGCCCGCACCTTGAGGAAATTGACCATCGGGGTGTCGATGTGCAGCAGGTCGCTGAGAATGACGCTGCCGCTGACCGAAGGATAGAAATAGGAGTTGTTGCCCGGAGCCAGCGTACTCGACCAGTCGTTGCGGCCGGTGACGTCGAGGAATATCATGTTGCGCCAGCTGGCCGATATGAGTCCGTAGAAGCTGTTGATCGACTTCTGACGGCGTATGGAAGTCACTTTGGGACGGTCCACCGAGTTGCTCAGGCGGTAGTCGCGGTCCACGACCAGACTTTCGGCCAGCGAGGTGTTCGAACGGTAGGACTGCATCATGTTGTTGCCGCCGAACGATGCGCTCAGGTCGAAGTCGTTCAGTTTCTTGGTATAGCGCAGCAGGAAGTCGTTGTTCATCTCGTAGTCGAACACGGTCTGCTCCTTGTACATACCGTTGATGTAGGTCTTGGCGCCCTTGGGTTTCTGCTGGGTGCGGAAATCGTTGTTGAGGTCCATGCCGCATCGCAGGATCAGCGAAAGCTCTTCGGTGAAGTTGATCGTCGCTGCCAGATTGCCGAACACGCGGTCGCGGTCGAGTTTGTTGAGCTGTTCGTAAGCCGTGTAGTAGGGGTTGTTGCCGTTGGCCGATACGTGCTGGGTGCTTTTGCTCAGGTCACCGCCTTCGCGCACCCATTTCTTGTAGTCCGCCTTGAACCACTGGGCGTCCACGTTGGGCGTATTCCACAGCAGCGGATACATGATCGACGAGCCGCCGTAACCGGTCATCGGCAGGTTGTCGCTGTCCTTGCGGTAGTAGTTCACCTTGGCGTCCAGCTTGATGTACTTGTTGATCTGCTGCGAGAGCGATATCGAGAAGGTCTGCTGTTTGTAACCGGTGTTGGGAACGATCCAGTCGTTGCGCACGTCGGTTACCGAAACCCGGACCGAGGTGCCTTTGCCGTTGTTGCCGCTGACCGAGATGTTGTTGTTCCACGTTACGCCGGTGTCGAAGAATCCCGCGAAGAAGTTGCGCGGACGCCACTCCATCATCGTATAGGTGCCGTCGTCGTTCAGCGAAGGCCACTCGTAGGTCAGATGGCCGTCGAACTTGTCGCCGAAGGCATAGGACGACCAGTTGCGCGACACGCCGTCTACGCTGTAGAACGAATAGGGGTTGCCGCCGAAGCGTCCTGCGCCGTATTCGTACTGGAAATCGGGCCAGAATCCGGCTTTCTCGAACGAAACCGACGAGCTGAACGTAACGCCTATGCCTTTGGTGGTGCGACCCGACTTGGTCGTGATGATGATGGCGCCGTTTGCGGCGCGCGATCCGTACAATGCCGTTGCGGCGGGACCTTTCAGTACGGATACGTTCTCGATGTCTTCGGGGTTGATGTCGCCCGCGGCGTTACCGAAGTCTACGGCGCCGTCGGTCGAGTTGTATGCGCTTTCCGACGTGCTGGAAGTGGTGCTGCTGGTGATGGGCACTCCGTCGACCACGAACAGGGCCGTGCCGCCGTTCATGTTGATGGAGGTTTCGCCGCGGAGAGTCACGCGCATCGATCCTCCGGGACCCGTCGACGCCTGATCGAAGTTCAGACCGGCGACCTTGCCTGACAGAGCATTCATCCAGTTGCTCGATACCGTGCTGGTGAGCACATCGTTGTCCACCTTCGTAACGGCATAACCGAGCGCTTTTTCGTCTCGCTTGATACCGAGTGCGGTTACGACGACGCCTTCGATTTCCTGACTGTCGGCCTCCAGCGTGACGTCTATCCGCGTTTTAGGGCCTATTAGTATCTTCTGGGTCTTATAACCCAGCGAAGAAAAAACGAGGGTCTGAGTTTCCCCCCCCCTTATTTTGTACTTGCCGTTGATGTCCGTGATAACACCTGTCGGTGTTCCCTCGATCGTTACGGCGCAGCCTACCGCCGGGGTAGTGCCGTCCGAATCGTAGACGGTTCCTGTGATATCCGCTTTCTTCTGGGCGTAGAGCATCGTCGATGCCAGCACCAGAAACAGGGATAACAAAAACCTCTTAACGTAGAATTTAAAATTCATAAGCATTTGTTTTTGGTTAAATGTTTAAGTTGTTTGAATGTTGTCGGTTAAATAAATATAGGTATGGTCGCCAATGGCTCTGTATGGTGCGGGAAGCGCCGGAAGCGATCAGCGGATTCGAGATTCGATTCGGTTTTTTCCGGCAGGGAATGCTGCCGGTGCGGTCCGAAACCGCGTTGCCTGCGGTTGTCGCAGGGGCGTGGAACCGGCATTTTGCTGCGGGTACAGGTGCCGTCGCATCGGCGGCGGCCATTGCTGTTGTTCTTATTCCGGCAGGTTCCGGAATCCGGTTTGGCGGCAGTTTCGATTTCATGGTCAGTTGTTTAGGCGGCGGTCCATATCAGCGTTCATTTTCCGCTCCCGAAGCGACTTGTTAATTTCAATATGAAAATAATACCTTTCGTTTCAAAACAAAAATACGAATTAGTTTTTACTGTGCAAAATATTTCGTATTTTTTTTAGTTTACAAAACGAAAAATATCCTGTTACGGAGGTTTCGTGTAATAAGGGCGTTGTTCCGGGCGGAAAAACGGCTGCTTTTTTATTATTCACCTCGCTGGATTTCAAATATTTGTCAAATGTCGCCCCGCAGTTGACCGCTGCGGCCGCTGATTTCGGCGGCGCAGCCTGCATGTCGAATGTAGGTCCGGGACAATATGACAAGGGCCGCCCCGCAGTGGGGCAGCCCTTGGTTTTTATCAGATGATTCCGTCTATTTTTCCGCCACGAAGAACAGATCGAAACTCTCGTCCGTCACGGGGCCGATCCGGTAGTCGTCCATGCGGATCGAGGTCGTGAGATCGGTGTTGGACTTCAGGAGTCTACGGCGGTTTATGCGGTTGAGAACGTCGTAGGGGAATTGCAGCAGACAGCGGGGGAGCCGGTGCTGCAGGTCGAGGATGTCGAAGCGCGTGATGCGCTTCACGCTGCGGCGGTTCTGTTCGTAATATTCCATGACCCGCGCGTTGCCCGAAACGCCGAGCGCCTCGACCGACGAAAATTCGCTGCCGAGCAGGCTGCGCAGCTCCGCGGCGGTGTATTCCCGGATATGCCACGGGTTGCGCGTGAGCGACATCGGGGCGTTCGGGGTTGTCACGATGAACTTTCCGCCCGGACGCAGCACGCGTTTCACTTCGCGCACCAGTTCGAGGTCCCGTTTTATGTGTTCGATCACCTGAAACGAGATCACGAAGTCGAAACTGTCGTTTGCGAAGGGCAGCGGCGGAACTGTCGCCTGCCGGAATTCGACGTTCGGGAGCTGCGTCGGTTCGGGCGCGGGGGCCAGTTTGTCGATGGTGACGAAACTCCGGGCGCGGGGCGCCACGACCTCGATGCCGTAACCGGCCCCCGTGCCTATCTCCAGCACGTCGCCGCTGATGCGCTGCGCCGCGGCATGGTAAGCCAGCAGCGACCGCTGGAAGACGAAATTGTCGGACATCTCGCGCGAAACCCGTTCCGCCGTGTTCATTTTACCCATTATTGCCGTTTGACTTTTATCCCGTCTTCGCCCACTTCGACCGCGCCGCGTTTCATCAGCACGCCCAGCGAGCGTTTAAAGACCTTTTTGCTCATCTCCGTAAGGCGTTTCACCTCCTCCGGGGAACTGTCGTCGTTCAACGGCAAGTGCCCGCCGTTGCCGATCACCAGTTGCAGCAAAACCTCTGCCGAATCCTTGACCTGCGCATATCCTTCCTGTTGGAGGCTTACGTCGATGCGGTTGTCCTCGGTGATTTTGCGGACGTATCCCTTCATGCGGTCGCCGATGGCTACGGGGCGGAATACCTGGTTGCGGTATAGCATGCCCCAATGGCGGTTGTTGACGATCACGCGGTAACCGATCGGGCTTTCCGAGGCGACCAGCAGGTCTACCTCCTGGCGCGGTTCCACCGTGATCAGGTCGTTGTTGATGAAGCCCTTGAGCTTGGTGGTCGCCACGCAGCGCCCCGTGATGCTGTCTTCATAGAGGTATACGATGTAGCTCCGTCCCGCGAGGATGCCGCCCTGCTGGTTGCGGTTGGGCAGGAAGAGGTCTTTGCCATGCAATCCCCAGTCGAGGAATGCCCCGTGCACGGTCTTGTCCACCACGCGCAGGTAACCCGCCTCTCCGGCGCGGAG
>OHKD01000341.1_pt1 | contig 20294 bp, 20 predicted proteins | sample 1568801 | NCBI WGS metagenome assembly OHKD01 (sample SAMEA3879525, study PRJEB24766) | human gut metagenome | biome: human-associated habitat; feature: feces | place: USA | collected 1985/1987
GGGTACTATTATCGGCGAAGGAATTACATTTGATGACGTTCTCTTAGTTCCACAATATTCTGAGGTAACACCAAATATGATTGAGCTTCAGACTCATCTTACTAAGAAGATTGTCCTTAACATTCCTATGATGAGTGCTGCAATGGATACAGTCACAGAATCAAAAATGGCTATCGCAATGGCCAGACAGGGTGGTATCGGAATCATCCACAAAAATATGTCTATTGAGGCACAGGCAGACGAAGTCGATAAGGTAAAGCGTTCAGAAAACGGCGTTATTACCGATCCGTTCTATCTTTCTCCAGACCATACATTACAGGATGCAGACAACCTTATGGCCAAGTTCAAGATATCAGGTGTGCCAATCACAAAGGACGGCAAGCTTGTCGGCATCATCACAAACCGTGATCTGAAGTTTGAGACAGACTTCACAAAGAAGATTTCAGAGTCTATGACTTCTGAGAATCTCATTACAGCTCCTGAGGGCATCACCCTCGATGAAGCAAAGAAGATTCTTGCAAAGGCAAGAAAGGAAAAGCTTCCTATCGTAGACAAGGACTACAACCTCAAGGGACTTATCACTATAAAGGATATCGAGAAGCAGATTAAGTATCCTCTTTCAGCAAAGGATGATCAGGGCCGTCTCCTCTGCGGTGCCGGAGTAGGTATCACAGGCAACATGATGGAGCGTGTTGATGCTCTTGTTAAGTCTCATGTTGATGTCATCGTTGTTGACTCAGCTCACGGACATTCAAAGAACATACTTGAGGCTGTTAAGAAGATTAAGGCTGCTTATCCGGATCTTCAGATAATCGCCGGAAATATCGCAACAGGTGCTGCTGCCAAGGCTCTTATCGAGGCCGGTGCAGATGCAGTAAAGGTTGGTATCGGACCTGGTTCTATCTGTACAACACGTGTCGTTGCCGGTATCGGTGTACCACAGATTACAGCTATCATGGACTGTTACAAGGTTGCTAAGGAGTATGGAGTTCCTGTTATCGCAGATGGTGGTATCAAGTACTCAGGTGATATGACAAAGGCTCTCGCAGCCGGTGCCAACGTATGTATGATGGGCTCAATGTTCGCAGGCTGTGATGAGGCTCCGGGAACCTTCGAGCTTTATCAGGGAAGAAAATACAAGGTATATCGTGGCATGGGTTCTATCGCTGCTATGGAAAACGGAAGCAAGGACCGTTACTTCCAGGAGGGCGCTAAGAAGCTTGTTCCTGAAGGAGTTGAGGGTCGTGTAGCTTACAAGGGAACTCTTGAGGATACAGTATTCCAGCTTGTTGGTGGTATCCGCTCAGGAATGGGCTACTGCGGTTGCAAGACAATCGAAGATCTTAAGGAGAACGGACAGTTTGTCAAGATTACTGCTGCTTCTCTCAAGGAGAGCCACCCTCATGATATCCATATCACAAAAGAGGCTCCTAACTACAGCACAGACGATAAATAAACACATTTATTAATTCATATTACGAGGTAAAATATTTGGACGCTGACGACATATCGCAGATTATATTCTTATTAATACTATTAGCACTCTCCGCATTTTTTTCATCTTCGGAGACCGCTCTTACTACCGTAAACAAAATACGTATGAGAACCCTGGCTGAGGCTGGCAACACAAAAGCCAAAAAGGTGCTCAAGGTGACTGAGAACTCTCCAAAGATGCTCTCAGCCATCCTTATCGGCAACAACATCGTAAATCTTTCAGCATCATCGCTCACCACCTCGCTTGCCATCAAGCTGTTTGGCAGCGTTGGAGCAGGTGTCGCAACCGGAATACTTACATTCCTCATACTGATCTTCGGAGAGGTCTCTCCAAAGACACTTGCGACCATAAAGGCCGACAAGATTTCACTCTCAATCGCAGGCTTTATATCAGTGCTCATGGTAGTGCTGACACCTGTAATATTTATCATCAACAAGCTTTCACTCGGAGTCATTTTCCTCTTTGGAATAAGACAGAGCGATGCCAAGCGCGTCATGACCGAGGAGGAGCTTCGTACAATCGTTGATGTAGGACAGGAGGACGGTGTCATCGAGGATGAAGAGCGTGATATGATTCACAATGTATTCGATTTTGGAGATGCCGAGGCCAAGGAGGTCATGGTTCCGCGTATTGATATGACGTTTGTCCATGTTGATTCTACTTATGATGATTTGATTTCCATATTCAGAGAGGATAAATTCACCAGACTCCCTGTGTATGACGAAAGCACTGACAACGTAATCGGTATCGTAAATATGAAGGATCTGCTGCTCCTTAAGGATGAGGATAAAGAGCATTTTTCCATCAGGAATATCATGCGTGAGCCTTACTTTACATATGAGCACAAGAATACAGCGAATCTGTTTCTCGAAATGCGCGAATCATCTATATCGCTTGCCATTGTCTTAGATGAATACGGTGTCACAGCCGGACTCATCACACTTGAGGATCTCTTAGAGGAGATAGTCGGTGAGATTCGTGATGAATACGACTCTGACGAGCAGGATGATATCACAAGAATAAATGACTACGAATACATAGTTCTTGGCTCTGCAAATCTCGAGGATGTAAGCGATGAGCTTGGTCTGCACCTCGAATCAGACGACTATGACACAATCGGTGGCTACTGCCTTGAAAAGCTTGACCACCTGCCTGAAAAAAATGAAATAATCATCACTGATGACAATATTCTTCTCCGCATAGAGGCTGTTGATAAAAACCGAATCGAAAAGGTCTATATCAAATTGCCAAGGCCTGCCGAAGAAGGGAATTAAATTCAGGATCGTTTAACCAGCAGGAGTTCTCCATGAGGCCTCCTGCTTTATTTTTGCTGTAATACAAATACCATTCTTCATACGTTAGTTATCCTCCATTGGCTGATCTGCTACAATAGTCTTTTTGCAGCTTATTTTCTTTGTCACACCTGTAGGAAGCTTGAATTCTTCCTCTATTCCTGCTGAAATAATGCCCTTTTCCATATCACATACATAGACTGTGGCAATTGCAGTACCGCCTGCTGTAAGTCTCTCATTAATGTCCTCTATGACAGCTTTTTCCACATCATAGCTGCTGACGGGCTTCTTATCCACGATATACATATTTGGCTCGTAATATCTGTTCATAGCACCCGAAAGTGCTAATGACAGACTCTTTTCCATCTGGTTCTCCCTGACTGTCATATTGTATACACTAAGCCCAAGCATCGCTGTATACACTACAATAAGACAGCCTATTATTCCAAGTACTACATTTTTCATTCTATACGCCTGCTACCTTTCTATTAATTGGAACACTTATCCTCACATGATCCCTTGTGCCATCATAGAGGCTGTTGATAAAAACCGAATCGGAAAGGTCTATATCAAATTGCCAAGGCCTCCCGAAGAAGAGAATTAAATTCAGGATCGTTTAACCAGCGGGAGTTCTCCATGAGGCCTCCTGCTTTATTTTTGCCATAATACTTTTCGCTTATGAATCTAATCTTTCCAAAGGCTTTGGTTCTCTCCTTGACCTTGGTATCCGTAAATGTGATGGATATAGTCTTTTGCGTGATATTTCCATAGCTGTCCTTTGCCTCAAGCACTATCTCTATGATATCCTTGTCACGTGCACTTTCTATTTTACGGTCATCAAAATTTTTCACTTTCAGATAATTTATCTCGTTATCGCCAAACGCAATATCACCATCCTCCACATCCGTTGCAGATATAAGGCTTCCTATCAGCCGCTCTGTTATACCGCCATTCCTTGCCTGCTTTATCGAAAAGAACATATCATCCGCCTCTATGGTAGGCTCATGCTCCCAAAGTGCATACATACGTATTACCGCCTTATCTGTATACTCTATCCCCAGTATCCTGCATAAATCAGCTACCTGTATACTCTCTCCCGGCGCATATTTTATATCAGGATACTCTTCTCCTAAAATCCAGCCTATACACATATGCTGGCTTGGCAATGTCACCGTATCACTATACTTCACAGTGGCAGATACACCGGTATCATATTCTATGGTATACTCGTTTTCCTGCCATATTGCGTATATATTTTTCGACGGTCTGTTTGACTCAATCCAGCTGTTTGCCACACCACACAATAACGGATATACGGCAGTCGTATCATACGAATTATTTCCCCAGCCACTCATATGATACCCGGCCATCTGCCAGCCCACAGCCGGAAAAGCCTGATTGATGCCTCCATATGTGTAGCTCTTTAAGGTCTTTTCTGAATCAGACGCACTCGTATTCCGCCAGAATGTCACAGCTATAGTACCTGCCTTTGCGTATGCCGTATAAGTACCACCCGAATTCACATAAAAACCATATGATGATGAGCTCATTGACGAATCATTGTTCCAATTCGTGAAATCATATCCGGCAGAACTGCTTGCACTTATTGTCACGTATGTCCCATAGCAGTATGTACCTCCCCCTGATACACAGCTTATGCCTGTAGACTTCCTGACATCAATTGTATGAAACAGTCCTCTCACCGTCTTGCCATAATACGAATACAGTGCTGAGAGTGCGCTGTCCGTCCAGTTTGCCGCTTTGGATATACCTGCATATGTAGTATAAACCTTTCCCCAGGAAGGACCATTATCATTCATGCCACCCTTGTTCTTGCCATTTACTCGAAGCACCATGCAGGCATCGAGGATGATGGTGCATGAGCCGGAGCTAAGTGCATTGAGAGTCTGCGTACTCAATCTCTTTCTCATTACATTCAAAGAAATTGAATACATAAGATATTCCTTTCCATTTGACTTTTTCTGATATTTTAGTTTCATATACTTTCCAGGCATTTGATAATAAACTGTCTGAATTACATTTCCACTGGTATTTTTTACACTAAGCTTATATCCAATTGTCCTATATTTTGTTCCTGAAGTAGATATATTTCCTGCCGAACAAAAATAAATTTCTCCATCTGATTTACTAGTTGGTTTAAAAACGGCACTATTACCATATGTATTATAAAACTTGACAGGCTCACTCCACACATCGGCAAAAATATCATCGCAAGCATAATTAATAAGCATGAACATTAAGACACATATACCTGCTATTACTCTTATTATATAATTTTTCATATTTTTCCTTTGCAAACGTTAATTAATTGTTGTCCAATTAAAATATTCCAGCTTCCCACATATAACAAATCAGATAACCATACTCATCATATTCCCCTTTAGTGTATAATCCAGTAAAATTATAGAATCCATTGCTTTCATCCAATGCTGACTTATAATCTGGAATATCATTCTTTGAAGGATAAATACATCTGTAAGCCTCTGAAACACCTGCTGAACACATCTCTAATCCCCATTCATTTTTTACCTTTTGAGCAAATAAATCTGCCAGTTCTCCCTCAGATATACTTCCATCTGTCCACTGTTTCACCAACGAATCAATATACGCCTTCTGCTCCCCACTCATGCCATTTCCAGCCTTACTGCCATAAAATATCCATCCCGGTGCAACATACTCATTTTTTGGTGCTTCCGGCTGCGCGGGCTCACTTTGAGCCGGCTCAGGTGCGACTGTCTGATTTGATGCTGCCGGTTTTGAATCGTTACCTGCAGGTTGTTGTGTGTTACTGCTGTCTGTCGATGTGTTATTGCCGCCTGTCGATGTCTTTTTATCTGCTGCTGTTTTGTCAGAAGATTTATCTGACGCTGTATTTGCATTATCTGAATTATCGGCTGCCGGTGTGGAATTATCATTGGTATCTGATTGCGTACCGTTATTTTGCTTATTATCTTTATCAACTACATTTGTTTCCTTCAATGCATCCTTTTTCACAAGCTCAAGTGTCTCGCTTTCAGCTACAATGTCCTGCGTATTTTCTGTCACACTGACAGACCGGGAATCCTTTTTCTTCCCCTTTTCTCCTGATTTTGAGCTTACTGCCACTGCTATACATATGATAAGAATAATTGCTATTATCACTGCCGGTATAATAAATAAAAGTCTGTGTTGTTTTTCATTTTTCATTTTATATATCCGCTACCTTTCTATTAATTGGAATACTTATCCTCACATGATCCCTTGTGCCGTTTTTGCAGGTTATCCTGACATGCATATCATACACACCATAATCCGGAAAGCTAAGTGACGAGCCATCGGCTGATATGCTGCCTGTACAGTCATTTCTGCCCGAATCATACAGGGCATAAACTTCAAGCTTATCCAGATTATCCTCATGTGCTGTAACATCAAGCAGGTCATATACACTGTAGCTTACGGCATTCTGACGCATTTTCTCCTTTAGCTCAATACCCGGAACCGGTATATTTTTCATGCTGTCATAGCTGTCGTTTGCGCTATCGCTGCTCAATATATCCTGTGGCACAAATGCCACACTCATTTTGTTCTTCAGAGCCCCAAATCCCGACAGCAGCGCAATTCCTACAATCACCGCCACTATCATGGCTCCATATGTCTGCATTATCTCCTTCATCTATAGTCTCCCGATTATTTAAATTGCGCTGTTACCCCATATATTTATAAGCTGCGCAAGCATGCCTCCCTGAGCCAGCACAATATTTCCCATCAACACGAGAAATGCACTTGTGGCGGCCGCTGCAATCAGCACGCCTCCATACTGTCTGAATACTTCTTTCATTTTCTCTTACCTTTACATACTTTTTAATCAATTCAGTTACTATCACAGCAGAGCAGACACATACACCAGCACACCGATTACTCCACTTCCTAAAAGAAGCATAATAACGCTTCCTCCCAATTCTTCTATTAAAAGCTCCATCTGTTTTCCTCCTCTTATACAGCCATATCCACAAGAAAAGCACTACAACGCATATCCGCTCAGCACATGCTCCTGCTCTATTCCGAAAAATGCTACCGCGTAAGTGAACTTAAGCTCCACTCTTGCCTTTTCTATCTCATCTGACGAAGCGATTTGTGATGCGTCTGTGACTGTCCTTATGGAATTGTCTGTCATATACAGTTTAAGCTCCAGTGTATCTCCGGCTTTTGATGCATTTTCAAAGCAGGTCTGCGCTACCGAGCTGTCATAATCACTGTCCTCAAGCTCATTGATGATCAGCGCATGTAGGTTCTGTGCCTCAACGACAGTCATAAATCCCGACAGCACACCTGACGATGTAACCACCATAAACATAATCAAAAATACCCCTAAAAAGGTCTTCATTATCTGACTCACAACACACCCCCTACACTACCTTGTATGATAAAAAGCTTATAAGGAAAATAGCCATATCAACTATCATCTTAAATGATGCTGTGATAACAGGAGCCAAAAACAAAAGATACATGCCGGCGGTCTTATCCTTAAGCCTCGCGGTGTCTGCTACATCAAGCATCTCCAGATTCTTCGTAATCAGCTCATCAATCTGACTTCCGCAATTGACACTATTTCCAATCGAAACAGCATACAGCATGCCCATGGCTGCGTTTATCTCCGGCAGGTTCAAACAATCAAGAAATCTGTGATACGGGTCAGAGCTCTCCGGCTCCACGTCCAGTCTCTCCACAAGCGTATTTACCTCTTCCTTAAGTACCACCGGTATATGCTCTCTCGACTTCTGTATGGCTACCTGCACATTTTCACTCTGAATCAATAGGGCGAGGTCCATCAGCCACTTGGGAAATGCACTCTTTACATCCGCTATCAGATTTTTCTTCATAAGCCTGTGACCTATACGGTGCTGGTTCAGACATATAAGAGCTGCTCCCATAGCTGCCACAGCCGGCCATTGTCTGTCAGTATACAGTAAAAATGTACTGGCTAACGCCGGTATAACAGCCATAAGAATTGACACACGAAGCTCCTTTGCCGGATTGTATGCCTTGTATTCCTCAAGCTTTTTGGCATGCTTATCATCCTCCGGCAGCAGATCAATTCCAAGATAATCCACTTCAAGAAATTTCTGCCCCCAGAGTATGATTAAATCATCAAGCACTATAAGAGCTACAGACAGTATCTGCACAATGATATTGCTGCTGATATCCATGCTCAAAACCGGCAGATAAAGTATGATTCCACTAATAATAACAGAGGTCACAACTGACAGGATAATCTGATGAAACATCCTCTGTCTGTCCTCTATATTGCGCAGTATCCTGCGCTCCCATGCACTCTTATCCTTAAGCAGTATCCTGGCTGATTCTTTAATATCACCGCCATAGTACTCAGCATGTGCCATAAACTCGTGTGCATTTACTATTCGGTTGCACTTGTACTCATCTTCAATAATCCTCATAGCATCCACAAACACCTCTGTCTCATCAAACGTGAGCATCATATGATCAATAGCCCTGCTCACAGTCTCCTTCATATGACCATCTGCCAGTGTGCTCTTTACATCCTCAAATGCACGGATAATCTTCTGCTCCTTCAAAAATGAATACAGCAGGGTGTCAATATACAGCGATACATCCAGAAAGCGCTTTCGCGCTTCCTGAAATCTTTGGCCTTTGATTCGGTGAAAATGCTGCATAACAAGAAGAAAAACAAGTACCACAGCCGTACACACCCAGTTTAGCTTGAGCAGAAGATGCAGCACATATGTCAGAAATAAAATCAATATATACGTCATTCCTAAGCCTCCCTCTCCTCACTAATCATGGCCTCATTCATCCTTATCTCATTGACAAAGGACTCGCCAAACGGCTCATTCACACCCTCTCTTTTAAATCTGCGAAGCATGACCTTTGGTATATCGTGAGTCACTATCTGTCCGTCTGATACAAGCATAAACACATGATTGGTATAGTTTTCCCTGTAGAAAAAGCACACCTGGTCTATGTATCTGTACACCACTCCGTCTTCATTTCTTCTCTTGCGGATTAAAATTCCCACATCAAGTGCCTGATATATGTCATTCTCCATACGCTCTGCATCCACACGGCTCTCTAGCATATTGAGTATTCTGTCCGGTATATTGCGCACATCATCCGTGTGGAGTGTCGTCATGCCACGCACACCGGTGCTCCAGCTCTGCAGCAGATATTTTACCTCCTTTGAGCGTGCCTCTGAGAGCATAATCCACTTTGGATTCATTCTAAGACATGACTTGATAGCCTCAGAGTAGCCAAACACATCCTCACTCACCTTCATCTCTATACAGTCCTTGCCCGGATTTGTCTCGGCATAACGTATCTCAAGAGTATCCTCAATTGTAATCACGCGCTCATTCGCCGGTATAAACTGTGAAAAAAACTTCACGCACTCCGTCTTTCCGATGCCCGGCATCCCGCAAAAGGTGATATTCATCTTGGTCTTTACACAGTTTATCAGTACAGCTAAAAGCTCCTCCGAGCAGAATTTCTCAGCAATTGCAGATTCTGCTGTCAGTCTGATAAGCGGCGGTGTCTTTCGTATGCTGATGCTCCTGCCCGACTTCGCAACCGATTCATGCAGTATCGTCACACGAAGCTCACTCGTCTCGGCCTCAAGCTCCGGATTTCTCTTATTGAACTGTCTGCTTACGACATTGGCGATGCGCTGTGTAAACTGCTCCACAAAAGCAGGTTCATATACTGTGTGACAAACTGCTGATTGGCCCTGAAACGCTCATTGAATATATTTGTAAGCCATATTTCTTTGCCGTTATAATCTATATCCGTTATCTCGTTGCTGGCTACAAAGCTCCAAAGCGGTCCAAAATATTCTTTTCCAAGCTCCATGTACCACCTCTTATTTGACACTCATATTGGCATGATTTGAAAAGTTTGTAATCAGATCACTAAATGTCTTTCCTACTATGCCTGTTGCATCAGAGCCTATAACCGCTGTTACAACGAGGATGATTGATAAAATTGCTACAACTGTTATGAGTATTCCGCCATATTCCTGAAAAATTTCCTTCATAATATTTAAATCCTTTCTTCATTTAAGTCTAAAATAATAGTGTTAAATAATAAAATAATAGTGTTAAATAAAATCAAAAATCAAATATATGAAACTAAAAATCAAGGAAAAAAAATAGTGGCCGAAATGCCACAAAAAGAAACCTGCATAGAACATATGCAAGACACAATTTAAAAAGATATTTATATCTTACACAAAAATCGGGATTTGTAAATACCAAATCCCGAAAAAATGTGCACAAATATTCATTTAGTTTTTATACATATATCACATACTTATTTTAGATAAATATGCCAATTATAAGTCTACCCGTTAGGACATAACAGAGAATTGCACGTCTGTCCGTTAAGACATAACAGTGATTTTATGCCTCGAGCAGCTTATTTACGCTGACAAGGCGTGTGACAACAACAAACACCTCTGCAGCCTTTTTCAGCTCATCAAGTGATGGATATGTCGGAGCAATTCTTATCACGCTGTCATCCGGATCCTTCTTGTAAGGGAAAGGAGAGCCTGCACCTGTCATTGTGACACCAGCTTCCTTGCACTTTGCAACGATTTCCTTTGCACAGCCTGAAAGAGCCTCAAATCCGAAGAAGTATCCACCGAGCGGCTTAACCCATGTTCCGATGCCTCTTGAAGCAATTTCATCTGTGAGGATATTCTCAACCAGCTCGAATTTAGGTCTGATAAGAGCTGCATGCTTTGCCATATGAGCCTTGATACCATCTACATCCTTAAAGAATCTCGCATGACGAAGCTGATTAATCTTGTCGTGTCCTATTGTCTGTATAGTAAGGCGCTTCTTAATATCCTCACGGTTTTTCTCAGATGTGCATATACCAGCCACGCCTGCACCAGGGAATGTCACCTTACTTGTTGAGCAGAACTCAAATACCATATCAGGGTTTCCCTCTTTCTCGCAGAGCTCAAGGATATTCGGAATCTCTGCCTGCTTATCATCATAGAGATGATGAACTGTGTATGCATTGTCCCAGAAGATTCTAAAATCATCTGCTGCAGGCTTAAGCTTTGCAAAGCGCTCAACTGTCTCATCAGAGTATACAACACCCTGTGGGTTAGAGTATTTTGGAACACACCAGATTCCCTTTACAGAGGCATCGTTATTGACATATTTCTCAACCATATCCATGTCAGGACCATCCTCAGTCATAGGGATGTTTATCATCTCAACTCCAAACTCCTCTGTGATTGCAAAGTGCCTGTCATAGCCCGGTACAGGACAGAGGAACTTCACCTTGTCAAGCTTGCACCATGGTGTATTGCCGCAAAGACCAAAGATAAATGCACGTGAAACCTGATCATACATGATATTGAGACTTGAGTTTCCATATACTATAGCCTGCTCAGGCTTTGCTCCCACCATGCCTGCGATAAGGGCCTTTGCCTCAGGAATTCCGTCCAGACATGCATAGTTTCTCACATCAAGTCCTGATTCACTTTTCATATCACTGTCTGATTTCAAGACATCGAGCATAGGGAGTGAGAGGTCAAGCTGGTCTGCTCCCGGCTTTCCACGCGACATGTCAAGGCTTAAGCCAAGATTCTTAATCTTCTCGTACTCAGCCTCAAGTGCTGTCTTTTCCTGCATTAACTCGTCCTTTGTCATTTCTGTATACTTTTTCATTTAAAGATCCTCCTGGTCTGATTTTCTAAATATTTATGTTATTATCAACTATTTGCAATTATTCAAGCTTCATCTATGCACTTTCATGTATCACAGTCTCTGTGAAGCTCATCCATGTGTGCTTTTATCTTTGCCTCATAGCCTATATCCGTAGGCTTGTAAAACACTCTGTCTGTAAGGCCATCCGGCAGATACTGCTGCTTCACATAATGATTTGGATAGTCGTGTGCGTATTTGTACCCGACTCCGTGCCCGAGCTTTTCTGCCGCACCATAATGGGCATCCTGCAGATGTGCCGGAACAGCCGGTGTCTTAGTCTGCTTCACGCAGCTCATTGCTGCCGATATCGCATTATATGATGCATTGCTCTTTGGCGCGCATGCCATGTATGTGACAGCCTGTGACAGAATAATCTGTGCCTCCGGCATTCCAACGCGCTCGACCTCTGCCGCCGCCGATGCCGCTACAACCATAGCCATCGGGTCTGCATTGCCTATATCCTCCGATGCAAGTATCATGATTCGTCTTGCGATAAATTTCACATCTTCTCCGGCATAAAGCATCCTCGCCAGATAATAGACCGCCGCATCCGGGTCTGAACCGCGCATGCTCTTTATAAAAGCAGAGATGGTATCGTAATGGTTATCCCCCTTCTTATCATAGGAGATAACTCTTTTTTGTATACATTCGCTCGCCACATCAATAGTGATATGAATGATGCCATCGTCTGACCTGTCCGTGGTCAGTACACCAAGCTCAATCGCTGTGAGCGCCGCTCTCGCATCTCCGTTTGAAACATCTGCAAGGAAATCAAGTGCATCATCATCTATCTGTGCATTGTATGCACCCATGCCCTTTTCTGTGTCAGTCAGTGCTCTCTTAAGAAGTACCTTTATATCATCCGTTGACAGCTTTTTAAGCTCAAAAATGACTGAGCGTGAAAGCAAGGCTCCGTTTACCTCAAAGTAAGGATTCTCAGTGGTAGCTCCAATCAGAATAATGGTGCCATCCTCCACAAACGGAAGCAGATAATCCTGCTGCCCCTTGTTGAAGCGATGTATCTCGTCGATAAAAAGTATCGTCTTCTTCTGATACATTCCCTGATTATTCTTCGCCTGCTCCACGACCTCTTCCATGTCCTTCTTGCCTGCAGAGGTTGCATTAATCTGCATAAACTCAGCACTGGTAGTGTGGGCTATGACCTTTGCCAAAGTAGTCTTTCCGGTACCCGGTGGCCCGTAAAAGATGATGGAGCTGAGCTTATCGGCTTTAATCGCACGATACAAAAGCTTGTCCTTCCCAACTATGTGCTGCTGCCCGACCACCTCATCAAGTGTTGTCGGACGCATCCTAGAAGCTAAGGGACCGCTTGTCTCCTTATTCTGTTCTCTCATGTAATCAAATAAATCCATATCATCCCCGCCTGAAATGCATATTTGATATATCTGTTATATCATTTTGCAATTTCTTTTAGCAAAAAATTCATTTTGCATTGATATAATCGGCAATTACGTGTTTTATAAGTGCTAATTATGCATAAAAAAGTGGTGCAAAATTCATTTCCCTATAATAAGATACATGAATTTGCACCACTTTACAACACCAAATTTATTTTTCTACAAAATGACTAATATTTGCCCTTTAATGCAGGATAAAACTGCTTAAATTTTGCATAGCCCTTCTCATATTTTTCGACAAGCTGTGGACTTGGCATGGTTGTATCCTTCTTTCTCACAATAGCCGCTGCCGCAGCCTCCACATTTTCAAAGCAGCCGTTTGCAACTGCAGCCAGTATTGCACCGCCGTATGCCGGTCCTTCCTCGACCTCTACCGTGTCAACCTGCATATTCATGACGTTTGCAACTATCTTTCTCCAAAGCACACTCTTTGCACCCCCACCACAGATTGTTGTGCTTTTTGGTGCCACACCAAGGCTCTTTGCCACCTCAAGTGAATCTCGAAGACCATATGCCACACCCTCAAACACAGCCTGCAGCATGTCGGCTCTGTCAGTATCCATGCTCATCCCGATAAACGCTGCCCTTGCAGACGGATCATTGTGCGGAGAGCGCTCTCCCATCAGATAAGGCAGAAAATACACATGATTCTCACCAAGTCTGCCATCCTCCTCAAGAGGCTTCTGCTCATTCACAAAGTCATCGGAATGAAGGATATCCTTCATCCACCAGTTGTTGCAGCTTGCAGCCGAGAGCATGCAGCCCATCAGATGATAGCCGCCGTCAGCATGGTCAAACGAATGAAGCGCATTGTGCGAATCCACTCTGAACTCATCACTTGTAATGAAAAGTGTGCCACTTGTTCCAAGAGAGAGGTTGCACTTTCCGGCTCCGACTGTACCTGTGCCTATAGCTGCAGCCGCATTATCTCCTGCCCCGGCTGCAACTATGCAGTCTTTAGGAAAGCCAAGCTCACATGCCACATCAGCTTTCAGAGTACCTGTCTTTTCACTGCTCTCATAAAGCCCAGGAAGCCACTCCTCTCTTACATCGCATATGTCAAGCATCTCCTTTGACCAGCACTTATTTTTGACATCCAGAAGAAGCATTCCCGATGCATCAGAATAATCGGTACTAAATACACCTGTCATGCGGTATGCAATATAATCCTTTGGCAGCATAAGCTTTTTTATTCTGGCAAAGTTTTCCGGTTCATTTGCTTTTAGCCATAAAATCTTTGGCGCTGTAAATCCGGCAAACGCTATATTTCCGGTGAGCTCAGACAGCTTTTCTTTTCCTATTACATTATTTAAATAGTCTGTCTCCTTCTGTGTTCTTCCGTCATTCCAAAGTATAGCAGGTCTTATTACATTGTCGTTTTCATCCAATACGACAAGTCCATGCATCTGACCGCCGAAGCTGATTCCCGCAACAGCGCTCCTGTCAAAATCTTTAGTCAGCTCTATAAGTCCAGCCACGGTCTGCTCCCACCAATCACATGGATTCTGCTCTGACCAGCCCGGCTTTGGAAAGCTGATTGGATACTCCTTTGAGACTATATTTAATACCTTTCCGCTCTCATCCATGAGCAGAAGCTTTACTGCACTTGTGCCTAAATCCACACCTATATATAGCATATCTATTCTCCATTCACGTAATATGTTTACATCAGATAACGTAACTATTCAGACCCCACTAACAGAAAGGATTTTCTGTCTTGTATGGCAGTGATGCCGGCTGGTTGTAGTTAATATCCTCAACTGGCACGCCAATATATTTAAATACCTCAAAAAGGGCTTTTCCGTAATGACCGAAAGCTACAGCTCCGTGATGAGGATAATTCTTCTCAATAAGCACATGACGGTAGAAACGTCCCATCTCCTTTATCGCAAACACTCCGATACTGCCGAATGAACGTGTTGCAACAGGAAGCACCTCACCCTGTGCCACATAAGCGCGAATCTTACAGTCTGCTGTAGACTGGAGACGGTAAAATGTAATATCTCCCGGCACTATATCTCCCTCGAGAGTTCCGTTTGTCACCTCTATAGGAAGGCTTCTTGCCATAATCATCTGATACTTCATCTGTGGGTTGCAAACCTTGCTTGAACAGGTGTTTCCACAGTGGAAGCCCATAAATGTGTCTGTATGCTTGTAGTCAAATCTGCCCTCGATTGACTCCTTGTACATATCCTTCGGCACTGAGTTGTTGATATCGAGAAGTGTTACCGCATCCTCGCTGACGCAGGTTCCGATAAACTCACTGAGCACTCCATAGATGTCCACCTCGCATGAAACCGGGATACCTCTTCCTGTAAGACGGCTGTTTACATAGCATGGTACAAATCCAAACTGTGTCTGGAAGGCAGGCCAGCATTTTCCTGCGATTGCCACATACTTTCTGTAGCCCTTATGCTCATCAACCCAGTCTAAAAGTGTGAGCTCATACTGTGCAAGCTTCTCAAGAATCTCAGGCTTTTTGTTGCCCTCGCCAAGCTCCTTTTCCATATCCTTTACCACATCCGGTATTCTCTCATCACCGGCATGCTTGTTAAATGCCTCAAACAAATCAAGCTCTGAATTTTCCTCAATCTCAACACCCACGTTGTAGAGCTGCTTGATTGGCGCATTGCATGCAAGGAAATTGAGTGGTCTTGGTCCGAATGAAATAATCTTAAGATTATTAAGTCCGTATATAGCCCTTGCTATTGGCAGGAATTCATGTATCATATCTGCGCAGTCATCTGCATCGCCCACAGGATACTCCGGAATATACGCTCCTATATTTCTGAGTGCCAGATTGTAGCTTGCGTTTAACATACCACAGTATGCATCTCCACGTCCCTGAATTAAGTTCTCCTGTGTCTCCTCTGCTGCTGCAACAAACATCTTTGGTCCGTCAAAGTGCTTTGCAAGAAGAGTCTCTGAAATCTCCGGTCCAAAGTTTCCAAGGTAAACACAAAGTGCATTGCAGCCTGCTGCCTTTATGTCCTCAAGTGCCTGTACCATATGTATTTCGCTCTCCACGATACATACAGGACACTCGTATATGTCTGCTGCATCATACTTTGCAGCGTATGCATCGACAAGTGCTTTTCTTCTGTTTACTGACAGACTTTCCGGAAAACAGTCACGGCTTACCGCAACTATACCGATTTTCATTTTTGGAATATTGTTCATAGTGTAAATCTCCTTCTCTCATATGCCCCATCGGACAGATTAATTGTTCTTATGTGCTAAGTATATATCCGGTCCAGCTTAATTGATACCTATAATTTAGTAAATTTAGTGTATTTTTCAACTTAATTTACTAAATTATAATGTTAATACTATATTGTCATGTTATAATGAGACAAATAAAACATAAGGAGCCATGCCATGTCTATCACAGCAAAAGAACTTGCCAAACAACTTAATCTTTCTGAAGCAGCTATATCGATGGCACTTAATAATAAGCCCGGTGTCAGCACACTCACCAGAAAACGTGTGCTCGAAGCTGCGGCCTCTGCCGGATATGATTTTTCAAGAATATCAAATACCAATGAAGCGCCGGCCTCCAATGGCACATTATATTTTGTAATATACAGAAAGAATGGCGCTGTAGTTCCTAATTCTCCTGTTTACACACATACAGAGCACGGCGTTTTGGTACAGGATGTTCCATTCTTTTCACAGCTGTCAGAGGGTATTGATTTGGGCTGCAGGCACTGCCACTACTACCTGAATATCAGCTACATATACGAAAATGACGATATTGAGGCTTTGCTATCTGAGTGGAAAAGGCTTGGAGCAAAGGGTATCCTGCTGCTTGGAACTGAGATGGAAGAGCATGACATAAAGCCCTTTACAAGGTGCGGTCTGCCTGTTGTGCTAATAGACAACTATTTCGAAGCCTTAAACCTCGATTGCGTGACTATAAATAACCTTCAGGGTGCCTATCTTGCCACAGACTACCTGATCAAGCAAACACATGCACAGCCCGGATATCTGCATTCCGCATACAGTATAACCGGCTTTGAGGAGAGAGCCGACGGCTTCTATAAAGCAATACGCAAAAACGGTATGTCAACCTCGCGCTCAGTCGTACATCACCTCTCCCCTTCAGTTGACGGTGCTTACTGTGATATGAAGGCAGTTATAAAAAGCGGTGATGAGCTTGTCCGATGCTACTTTGCCGACAATGACCTGATTGCTGCCGGAGCTATGCGCGCACTTTCAGAGGCAGGCTATCGTATCCCTGAAGACATATCAGTAATAGGCTTTGATGATATGCCAATGTGTACCTACATTACACCGCCTCTTTCGACTGTGCATGTGCCGAAGCAGTACATGGGTGAAATTGCAGTAAAAAGGCTTGCAGAGATAATAAATTCTACCTCTGCAAGCCATGTAAAAATTGAAATAAGTACAGAAATTGTAAAGAGAAAGAGCTGTTAAAGACTCTTCTGCATTCTGCCAGTCTACAAAGCAAACGGGGTCATATTAATTTTTATAAAAATCAGCTATACCATATCAGGTATAGCTGATTTTGAGTGTTTTTATAATCCCCGAACATTTTTACCATTCTTCTAAAAAATTCTCCATAAACTGTGTTGGAGACATAATTTTCGGCTTCTCGACATCTATATCTGAAAAATCTTTATCTCCTGTCACAAGAATATCAACATCCTCAATAATAGCCGTATAAAGTACTGGATAATCTTTGATATCTCTGATATTAAATAGTCCACTTTCCATACTACCAGGTGTGTAAACATACTCAAAGCTCATCATCATAAGTAATTTGTTGATTATCATTTCTTTTCCGGGAAACTTTCTCCTGACTACATTTTTTAACTCATCTACAACGTAAGATGACAACACAAGCTGATGGTTAGTAAATATATAGTTCATCATTGCATCCATCTTAGTCCCCGGAAAAAGTAATGCCGATATCAATACATTGGTATCAAGCATAATTCTCATCTACTTCACCACACTTTCCTGCCTAAGAGATTTTATCATTTCCATTACATCATCATCGTCTTTAAGTCCGAGTCTTTCTGCCTCTCCTGCAAATGATCTCTGTGCTTCACGAAGTGCATCCATAGATGAATTCATCATATACACTCTTCCAGACTCTTCCACAAACAATATCTTATCGCCATTCTTAATTCCAAGTTTTTTTCTAATTTCAATAGGTATTGTTATCTGCCCTTTTGATGTTACCTTTGCTAATTCCATACAAAAACCTCCTTCCCAAGTAATGAATTCCTTACTTTTCTTACAATATAATTATATCTATTTTTCATAAGTTTATCAACCACAATCCACCGATAAAAACTTGGTTGTTCTTTCTCTCAAGTGCAATCTTTTTATCATAGTCTGTAGTTCCCCAATTAGTTGCTTTATATCCATAAAATCTCACCTTCTTCTCCCTTACTGTTTTATTTACTAAAACAATAGAATAATCTATAGTCCCTTGTAATATCTCATCATCAATTGTGCCATCAGCTTTCTTCTATCAGCCAAGAAATCATCATAGTTCTCTACAGTCATTGATACAATGCTTTCTGGAATTGCATTCTCACTAAGATTCTTCATAAGAGCATCTCTTTCAAATATATTTCCAAATGCAATGTTCTTCTTGTCACACTGTTCCAATGCACTTTGAAAATATATATTCGGGGCATCATCACTTATAGCTTTATTCACTTGAGTATCAAGATACGTAAAATTTGCAACCTGATTATACCTCCCCTTTGTATCAATGCCATTATTTTTCAAATATGCCTTAGGAAATATATGATGTACATCTCCTGATATATTAATTAAATCTGAAATCATTGTTCCATGCATAAATAATGAATTGCAATTAAGATTAATCTGTGCTGCAAGAAACGTATTAAATGCCGGACTATTAGTTGACGTTGTCTCTAGATTCTGTGGCAAAGATATATCCCAAAATGTATCTGAAAGAACCGACGCTTCAATCTCATAAAAGAAGTTAATAAAACCTTTTTCATTTATTAATCTAATATCCCTACTCATTACAGACTCAGGCGATCCAACATATCTTCCTGTAAGTGTTGAAAGAACAAACCATTTTTGCACATGATGCTTTACTTGATCATGTGGTATTGAAGAATCTTTTAATAGTTTAAGATATAACATATATGCAAAATCAAGTGTCATCTGAGAATTGAGCTGCTTACTAGATTTAAATCCAGCACCTTTAATAGCCAATACAAATTGTTCAAAATTATGTTCATTGATAAATACTTTGATACCTTCACAAAGTTTATTATATGAATCTTCTACAATTTCTTCCTTAAACTCACGTGTTTCAAAATCTCTACCTGAAAGCAAGCTAACTAAATCGGAGAGCTTTGCACGATTAAAACTATACATAAAAGCGACACGAAGCATATCATTATAATCAGGATTATAAATATCCTCATTATCTTTAGCTAGCCATTTAATTTTAGATGCAAATTCTGTTTTTTCAAATTCTAAATCTTTAATCATTTGAGGGTAAAAATCCGGTTTTACAGCTAAATGGCAAAAATAATCAACAACCTTACGCAGTATATTTCCTCCATGAACCGTATCTGCAGCCATTTTGGACATAACAAAATCAGATTGACTTAATGCAGTTCCCTTAGAATTAATACGAATAAATATTTCCGTTACTTCGTCAATATCAAGAGAATGATCAAGCTCTATAACTCCAATCTGTCTATTTGCAATTCCTCTCAGCTTCATAATTGCATTATTTACTTCATTGGGTTTCACACCCAAATTATTATTACAATACTTAGGGACAAACTCAAATGGATCAAAATCATTTTTAAATACTTCTGAAATATCTGGAATCCATTTTTTATCCTTTAAATGAGATGCATCTTGTACTGCAAATCTCTTATCTGAATCGGTTGCAAGCGGATTAAATGCGATTTTAATCCTATCCCTATTAAAATCTTCATCTAACACTTCAAGACCTGCTATTGATGCCATCAATGCTGTAATTCTCTGTTGTCCATCAATTAATACATGCTTTCCATTTGCTACTGTTCCATCCTTTGTCTTAACATCCGGATTCTTCCATGTAATAATATACCCTGTAGGGTATCCATTATACAAAGAATCAATCAAATCCCTTACCTGAGCTCTTTTCCATACAAATGGTCTCTGAATCTCAGGAATAACAAATTGCCCTGCTTCAATAAAGCCCAATATTGCATTAACATTATATTGCATTAATGTAAACTTTTCTCCTTGCATAATCTTATCACCTCAAACATTTGATTATTAAAATTTTCGACTTATTTTCTAGTTGCTTACATTAATTATATAT
>OHKD01000343.1_pt1 | contig 20220 bp, 16 predicted proteins | sample 1568801 | NCBI WGS metagenome assembly OHKD01 (sample SAMEA3879525, study PRJEB24766) | human gut metagenome | biome: human-associated habitat; feature: feces | place: USA | collected 1985/1987
ATAAATTCTGCAAATCTTCTGAGGTTATCCCATGCTGATGGTAGTAGTCGTATTCCCAAGGATTGAGAGGTTTGCAATTGACTGGGTATTCGTCCCTTAATTCGAAAGGCAAATAGCCAAGAAATTCTATACTGTTGAAATACTGTACCTTACCATCAGTAAATAAGAAATATTTCAGAGGTCTATCAATTGCCTTGCCAAAATTACTTCCTATTAATCTGATATCCTTGTTGGCAATGTAAACATGATACTTATCAGTTATCAAATATACCTGGGTATTCCAGGGTTTCTTCGATTCATCTAAGGTTTTCCTAAACCAATCAACCATAATCTGTTGTTTCTTTCCTATACTCATAATTAAATTATTTATTCATTGATAAATAGAACTCGATATACCTACCTAAGAAAGGCTACAAGCAATACTTTATCCTCTTTAATGTAAACTCTAAGAATTTATATTATGGATAAACTTACTAACGAATTAATTGCCAAGGTTGCAAACAAGTTAAACCTTGAACCAGCTCTGTTAAAAACAGTAACTGTAGTAGAATGTGGTAATCGAGACGGATTTTTACCCTCTGGTAGACCTCAGATTCTCTTCGAGGGTCATGTAATGTGGAAATATTTGAAGATAAAACTCGATGGAGAAGGCAAAAGAACCTATTTATATGACCTAGCCAAGAGAAATCCATCCTTAGTTTATCAAAAATGGACCAAAGAATTCTACTTAGGAGGTGAAGGAGAGTGGAAAAGACTCGAAGCAGCTCGTAAAATTGATGAAAACTGTGCTAATTTAGCTACTTCTTGGGGATTGGGGCAGATTATGGGCTTCAATTATCAGCTTTGTGGATGTCAATCAGTGGATGAAATGATCCAAAAGATGTCTGAATCTCATGAAATGCAGCTAGAATTGATGTATCATTTCCTCTATAACTCCGGTTTAGTGAAGCATTTGAAGGCAAAAGACTGGGATGCTTTCGCTAAAGGATACAATGGTCCTGCCTACAAAGAGAATAACTACGACCAAAAGTTAAGAAATACCTACGAAAACTTCAAAGATAAGCTATGAAAAGATGTCATTTTAACAGTTGGGTAGCAAAGACATTCCTTTTCCCAAGTTACAAAGCCATTACTCTGTTGTATAATTCATTCTTCAAGTATAGAAGAAATGAATGTTACCCTGAAGATATAAACCATGAATGTATTCATCAAATACAGCAGATTGAATGTAGTATAATTGGTTTAATACTGGGTATAATACTCTGGTTATCCTTTAATATATCACTTTGGTGGGTACTAGCATTGACTTTTGGTTTCTTTTATCTCTGGTATGGAATTGAGTACTTAATCATCCTTTGTTTTGCTAAATGGGATAAGCAGAATGAAAGGTATCATGATGTAAGTTTTGAGGAAGAAGCTCATAATAATGATAAAGATCTGGATTATTTAGAAGACCGTAAGCCATTTGCTTGGTTCAAATACATAAAATTGAGAAGTTACAAGAAATGAAAGACTTAAAAGTACTGGGAGTATGTGGAGGGCAAGGAGGGCTCCTATTCCCTTTTAAAAATAAACTCATTGGAAATATTGAACCTAGAGGAGTATTCCATACTAGTAGAGAAGAGCAGTGGAAAGCTAATTTCAAAGGTATACCTTTCTTAAAAGGGTACGAATTACCCGAAGATTGGCATCCAGATATCATATTATCTAGCCCTGATTGTGGTAGTTGCTCAGTAATGAGATTATCTAAATCTAAGGCTCTTGGAGACCCTAAAAGTAATAAAAGTATACAACTAGTATTCCAAGCAATTCAATATTACGAACCCGCTCTCTTTCTTATAGAAAACCTACCAAGATTGCTATCTCTCATTTCTAAAGAAATGTTAATGGACTTCTTTAAGAACTATAAACTTATTTTTCACGAAAGAAGCGTTTCTGACTTCGGAAACTCCCAAGTATCAAGAAAAAGATTAGTAATTATCGGAGTTCATTTAGACAAGGGAAAAGAGTATTTGGATTCTTTTAATGAAGTATTCCAAGTAAATACTCCAAAACTTACTAGAGATTTACTAGTACAAGCCCCACAGGAAGCTTTAATTCCATTCTCTGATAAAGTTTTAGCCATGTATGATTATCGGAAATTACCTGAAAAGAAAAATCTTACAGTCAGACAAGTAAGACAACTTTGGACTCATGATTTCAAAGATGAAAAGAAATGGCCAATTAAAACTGCTAAAATGAGTACTCTCCCGGGAGTATATCGATTGGAAGATGATAAACCACCTTTAACACTCAGACCCTCAGATAGGCAATTTAGACCTGATGGGTATCCTTTGGGTATTTATGATTTCAAGGCAATTATGGGATTCCCCGAAAATTACCGAGTGTTTATTCGGGGATTTGCAACTTGGGATCCTAAGACTTATCATTACTGGTTAAATAAAGCTAGGTATACCTTGAGCAAAGGGTCGGTATATGAAGTAGGATTATGGTTTAAGGAATGCCTTAATTTCAAGTGAATCCCCCCTATATAAATCTAATAGGCTTTTAAAGGGTATTGGAATAAAGAATATTGGAATAAGGAATACTGATATAAGAATCAATCAGGAAAAGGGATTGTTAAGGGAAAAACAAAGCCAGTTTCGTAACTGATTGAATTTGAATTAGTTGGCTTATGCCAGACTTGGCAAATGAATGCCAAGCACCTGATATAGAGTGAGTTGACTATTATGAATTGAAACCGAAAAACTCAAGTAACAATGAACAAAGAAATTTTATACAGAACGGAGATATTACCGAAAAATCTGAAGAGTATGTTTAATCTCTTGGCAACTTTTTATAATCGAATTGTAAAGAGTCACAAGGGAAAAATCAGAATGAGTATTACTCAAGATTCAAAAGGAATCGATATTCGATTTAGAATTCCGACTACTGACTTCAGTAATAATTTCAAAGTAATTTTGGGAGTAATAATCGATGGATACAAAACAAAAGATGCCTATCTCAGATCAAAAGATGAAGAAGCTTAAAGTTGCCATGGTAGTCCTTTTACTAGGATTTACTATTTACCTTTGCTTCAGGAATTACAAACTGAATCAACAACTCAGTATGTTACCTGATAAAGAGATCATTCAACATACTGATACAATTTATTTGAGGAAAGATTTCCTGCCAATTTCCTACGATAATCTACTTAACCCAAGTAGAATCCTTCTCTACCATTATCAGAATCGGGATAAGCCTATTCATACCACTAATAATCCTGATTCTATAATCTCAGAGAAGGATTCTCTTGTTCAATTAGTAATCGATAAGAATCAACTTACATTGAGTTTCCTTAATCAAAACTCAGGAATTTATTCTAGTAGGTTATTCAATATCGACACTAATAACTACAAGTATTCTTGGTATAACGGAAAACTTACCACACAAGAAATCAAATCTAGAATAAGATTAGTTCCTTATGTTTATGGTAAGTACCGACCCTTTAACAATCTATGGGATTTAGGAACAGGAATTTCAATCGAGACTAAGAGATTTAATTACAAACTGGGGATAAACAGTTTTTATTACCCAAGATATTTCTCAGGTATCAAAACTGATTTAGAACTGGTAGTAACTTATAAATTTTAGATTTTATGGCAAAGAAGATACAGGAAACACCCACTAACCTTACAAGAGAAGAATTATCTAATCTATCTAGGGTTACAACTGATGTTTTCTTTTTCAGTCTTTTTTGTTATGTGATACATCCAGTGAGAGGAAAGGTTCGATTTGAATTATATCCGTATCAAAAAGCCGTACTATACCAATTTATACTCCAGAGATTCAATATCTTGTTAAAGTTCAGGCAAGCGGGTATTACAGAACTTATATCTATGTACTGCTTATGGCTGGCATCATATCATCCTAATAAGAAGATAAACATTATCTCCATTAAGGATACAACAGCTAAGAAGGTACTTAAGAAGATTAAGTTCATGTATAAGAATCTTCCATGGTATATGCAAACCCCGATCATTAACGGAAGAACTGGAGAATTTGGTTCTGCCTCTATGATTGAATTTGATAATGGTTCATTCATAGAATCCATTCCAACATCTTCCGAAGCCGGTCGTTCAGAATCTCTTTCTCTCCTGGTAATTGATGAGGCTGCAATCGTTCGGTGGGCTTCAGCTATTTGGGCAGCTGCCTTCCCTACGCTTTCCACCGGAGGTTCAGCCATCATCAATTCTACTCCATACGGTATGGGTAATTTTTACCATTCAACATGGGTAGATGCTATAGCTGGAGGTAATCCTTTCAATGCTATTCGATTATATTGGCAGATGCACCCAGAACGGGATCAATCTTGGTATGACCAGATGGCTTCTGCATTGGGTCCAAAAAGAACTGCACAAGAAATCGATGGAGACTTTCTTTCTTCAGGTAATACAGTATTTGATATGGCAGATATCAAGGCTATCGAAGATTGCTTAAGTGATTATCCAGTTTTAAAATATCGTTTCAATCGTCAGTATAGACAATTCAACGAACCAGATCCAAATAAACAGTACTTTATCGGTGCAGACATTGCAACAGGTAGAGGCTCAGACTATTCTTCTTTCACTTGTATGGACAAGCTGGGAGAAGAACAAGTTGTGTATAAGGGAAGAATGGCAGTAGATAAATATGCTAGGTTACTGGGAGATACTGGGCAATTATTTAATTTTGCTGTTGTAGCTCCAGAATCTAACGACGTTGGGTTAGCAGTAACTTCTGCTCTTCAGTCAGAAGGATACCCTAACCTATATTACTATCAAAAGCTTCTGAAAAAGAAAGGTAAGTCCAGACCAGAGGTTGATAAATCTCCGGGTTGGTTAACTACCCAAAAGAATCGTTCAGTAATTATAGAGGGTCTAGAACAAGATATTCGAGAAGAGAATATTATTGTGAAGGATCCTTTCTTTGTTCAAGAAGCTCCTACCTTTATATATGATGGTTTGGGTAGACCTGTAGCCATGGGTAAACACCGAAATAATACTTCTGCTGTAGATGTGGATTTGGAAGGAGATGTTTATTCTGATGATGATATATTTGGTAAAGCCATTTGTAATCACATACGAAAAGGAAAAACTAATGTAATAATACAACCGAAATGAAAATTCTTAAGTTTTTTGGATTCGATAGAAGGAATCGATCTCCAATACAAGAAAACAAGGCTAATCCTCCAAGTAAAAAAGAGGAGGTACCTATTTCACCCGGTAGAGTATCGGAACCGGATGATGACCCAGGTAACTTCATTCATACATTGAAAGGCTTAACTCAGATGGTTACGCCTTCTTTTCGTGTTGAAGTGATTCAGCTTTTAAGGGATTTATATAAAGTGAATCCAGATGTTAACATAGCTTTACAGGACATGTTTAAGCTTGCTAATACTGGTCACAACATAACCTTCCCTAATAATACCGATAAAGAGGCTGATAAGATGAGAGATCATCTTTCTAAGGTATCCTCTAAATGGTCTAACTATACTGCTGGTATGGATGGTTTGGTAAACAAGATGATAGTTCAATTGATGATTAGTGGAGCTATCTCAGTAGAAGCTGTACCAAATGAAAAGTTAGAGGGTCTAGCTACTGTATTATTCCTCAAACCAGACAGGATAGTATTCAAAAGAGAGAATAATGGTGTATACAGTCCATATCAGAGGAACACTCTTTGGAATGGCTCAAATAAGCAAGATTATATCAAACTTAATACAGAGACCTATTGTTATGTGGGTATGTATAATGATACCGATGAACCTTACGGAATACCTCCTTTTATGGCATCATTGGACTCATTAAAGGGTCAGCATGATATGAAAACCAATTTTAAACATATCATGGAAATCTGTGGTATGGTTGGTTTTCTAGAGGCTTTGATGGAAAAACCACAACAGAAACCTAATGAAAATGTAGAAGCTTATACTAAGAGATTAAATAGGGAGCTAATACGTTTGAAACAGAATGTAAGAGAGGGTATGAAGGATGGAGTAGTAACTGGTTACATAGATGATCATCAGTTTAAACTTAACTCTACCTCAAAAGAGATGAGCAATATTGATAAACCCTGGAATATGAACCAGCAATCAGTTGCTAATGGTTTGGGAGTAAATGGCAACCTAATTGGAGTACAAGCTTCCATTGGAGAAGGAGCAACTGGTATTATGCTTTCTAAGCTTATAAGTCAGCTGAAGAATATCCAAATGATAGTTTCTTATGTTCTTAAGTTTATTTATGAACTAGAACTACGTCTGGCTGGCTTTGATTGTAAGGGAATATCCATTACTTGGGGATCATCCACTATCTCTGATGAGGTTAAAATCCAACAGGGTAGACAATATAAGATTCAGAACCTTGACTTACTTTACAAGGCAGGTATCATTTCTCAATATCAATATGCTTGGGAAATGGGTTATGATTCTCCTTCAGAAGAAGAACCAAGAGTTTCATTGGAAGACCAATTTGCTAAGGGAGGTAATTTAGACCCACAAGAGGGTACTAAGAAGAAACAGAGACAGGACGATAAGAATCAATCTGCTCGTAGATCAAGAGATAAAAATAACCCGGCTCCTTCACGAGGAGATCAAAATACTAAATCAAGATGAGTAAACCGATTACTAAAAAGAACAGAGAACATTTGGATTCTTTAGTGATAGGTAGTGGTCATACTATAATGGCTGGGTATATCCCAACATCCATAGAACCACAAACCTTCTCGGAGAATTTTTATAAATGGACTCAAACTTCTAAGGAGTCAGTCAGTCAATTTGGTTTTTGGGGAGGAGAAATAGATTATAATACCTATTATCCTGACTTGAAGCCAGAAGAACTTACTCCTAAAGATGAGGAGTTTATTGAACCAATGTTCAGATTATTATCTGCAACTATTGTGTCTAAGAACTGGAATCCTACCGATTTTAGTCAAAATGGAGTATTAAAAGCTTCTATGAGAATGCTCTTAGGACAAACAGTAAACTGTGATCATGAGACTAATATTGGTAATGCTATTGGAGCTGTATCACAAGTTATCTGGCAAGATGAATACAAGGATGGTTCTTTTGTTATTCCTGCAGGTATTAATGGTATATTAAAGATTGATGGTAAAGCAAATCCGAGAATTGCTAGAGGGATCCTTATGGATCCCCCCTCTATCCATTCTAATTCAGTAACAGTACAGTTTAAGTGGGATAAGTCTCACCCAAATATGGAAGATAACGAATTCTACCAGAAACTGGGTACCTATGATTCTAAGGGAGTTATGGTACGAAGAATCGTTACTGAAGTAGTAAGATACTTAGAAACTTCTTTGGTATCTCATGGAGCTGATGCTTTTGCTCAGAAGATTGGGGATGATGGTAAAATCATTAACCCCAATTTTGCCAAGAGAACTTGGGCTTCATACGAAGAATATAGGGATGATAAGTCTAAACAGTATTTCTTCTATGATACGAAAACTGATCTAGCTTTGTTCAGTGAAAATAACGATACTTCCCAATCTTATGATGATAACCAAGGAAATCAAAATCCTAATAATAAAGATATGAATGAACTACAAAAATTTTTAGAAAGAATCTTTGGTAAAGATTGCCTTACTCTTGCCGAAGGTACAGAGATGAACGAGGAAACTGCATTTGCAGCCATTCAGGAATTGGTTAATTCTCGTAACACTCTTCAGACTACTGTGGATAACTTAACTACAGAAAAAACTTCTCTTACAGAACAGGTTACTAATCTGAATGCAGAAGTTGCAAATCTGAAGGAAATGGCTCAGGTAGGTAAAAACCACATTGCATCTCTCCGTGGAAATGCTGTTGCAACCTATAAAAAACTTATGGGTGACAAAGCTGATGAAACTATCGTTTCAATGTTGAATGCCGAAACTACCGGCATGGTAACTTTGATCTCTCTTACTAAAGATTACCAAGCTCGATTGGAAGAAAAATTCCCAATGACCTGTGCTAAATGCGGTTCTCACGATGTAAGCCGTGCTTCTTCTGCAACTGAGGCAGAGGATAAATCCGATAACAAAGCTACTGCTCAGAATTCCGAAAAGAGTACTGAAGAGATTCTGAAAGGTATCTATTCAAACAAATTAAAATAATCTCTAAAATAAGAAGAATATGAATACACATCCTACTACTAAGCTGGTAAATCAGGATCAACCGATGACTCTGTTTGGTGAAAAAACTCCCAGAGCGGTGATCTATAAGAGCGAATCTAACAAGTTGCATCAGGCTTTCTGTGTAAAAGAAAACAAAGTTATTCATCAGGGTATGCCGGTAGCTTTGGATACCGATGGTAATATCGAACCTTATATCCCGGGTGGAGATGGCAGCCAGGTTTATCTAGGTATAGCTGTAACTGACAACATTAACCCTGCTTATCAGGCTCAAAGAAATTTCCCCGTAGAAGTAACTGTAGCTGTAGAAGCTTTCATGGTTGTAAACTGGGTAGCTAAAGAGGCTATGGAATGTGGTTATGTAAAACCCACAAATACCCTGTTGATTGACCGTTTCATCACTGCTGAAACTTCAGACGATGAAACAAAATTCATTAGCATCGTACCGGCTGATGAAGCTAATGATATTATTCAAGTATTGGTACGCTAATCATTAACTGAACATTAAAAGAACAATGAATACAGAATTTGCACAATTGAAAATGGAAGACCTTAGAAAGGAACTTCCGGAAATGGTAAGAAGTTTGGAAGCATACCGTCAGGGTTCCAACAACACATTGCCTATTGAAGTTACTCTGGAAGAACTGGTACAGGGTAAATATGGTGTATCACAGGATGCCTTCTTTGAAAAGTTGGGCATTAATCCGAAGATTGATACAATGCAGAACATCTTCACTATGCCGCAACAGAATATCCGTTGGATTGTACCGGAAATCATCCGTGCTGCTATTACAACTGGTATGCGTCAGGCACCTTTCTACCCGAACATCATTGCTTCAGACCAATCAATTAATGGTTTGCAGGTAACTATGCCGATGGTAAATATGTCGGATGCTGCTCCCGCTAAGGTAAATGAAGCAGAAACAATTCCTTTGGGAGATGTAAGCTTCGGACAGAAATCAGTTTCTCTGTTCAAAATCGGTAAAGGATTTAAACTTACTGACGAAGTTAAAAACTACGTTTCAATCGATGTATTGGGAATCTATCTCCGTGACTTTGGTATTCAGTTGGGTTATGCTATGGATACTTTGGCAATGGATGTTTTGATGAACGGTAACAAAGCTGATGGTTCTGAATCTGCTCCGGTTATTGGTGTATATGAAACAACCAACGGTATTACTTATAAAGACTTGTTGCATATCTGGGTTCGTGCTGCTCGTATGGGCCGTAACTTTACTACTATGATTGGTGGTGAAGACCAGGCTATCGAGATGTTGAACTTGCCTGAATTTAAAGAACGTCACTCAGGAACTACAGAAGCTACACTGAATATCAAGTCTCCGGTTCCCAACAAGGCTGACTTCTATATTCACCCGGGAACTCCCGATCAGCAGTTGTTGATGGTAGATACCAGTGCTGCCTTGATTAAGCTTACTGCTAAACAGTTGATGCTTGAATCAGAAAGAATCGTATCTAATCAGACTGAAGCTGTATATGCTTCTCTGACTACAGGTTTCTCTAAGATGTACCAGGATGCTGTTCTTCTGTTGGCAGCTAACAAGAAATTCTCTGAAGCTGGATTCCCGAGCTTTATGAACATTGACCCATACCTATTGGTTAACTTAGAATAATATCCGGGATTTCTTCATTGTATTTTTGTCTAATTTCTCCCCGAACAGTTTCAATCCATTCTGTTCGGGGTTTTATATTATAACCTAAAATAAAAGATTATGGCTACTACTTATATTGTAACAGTTGGGGCTAATGCCTACAGTTTTAACGACCAGGTAACAGGTATTTCAATTGCAAAAGGCGAAGAGAGAGAACTTACTGCCCGTCAGTACAGAACAAAACGTATTCAGAGAGCTTTAGTTTCTGGCCACTTGGTTTTAGTTCCGGATAAGAACAAAACTGCCAAGTATACTGCTGAGGATATCGAAAAGCTTGACAAGAAGTTAGCTGCTCAGTTTGCAAAGGGTATGGAAATTAGTAAGATTGCCAAAGCTTATTCACTTGAAGAAGCTAAGCTGATTGCTAAGAAACATGAAATCGAAGCTGATCCGAAAGATACCGTAAAAGATATTCTTGAAGTTTTACTTGAAGATTTCGAAGAAAACAAAGAATAAACAAATCCGAATATAAATGAAAAAGAATCTAGACTTCACATATGTAACATCAGGTCTGGAAGTTTCATTTAGAGTATTAACCAAAGTCCCGGCCAAATCTATTTTTGACTGGGACTTTGGCGATGATAAGGGAGAGGTTTTCAATGGTGGAAGACATCAATCTTACTCTTATGAGAAGTCTGGATTTTATGATGTAACACTACATGTCACTAATTCTGATGGATTAGATTTGACTTGTACTCGAACCGTAGTTGTATGTAATTATGGGCATACTACTCTTCAGGATACCATCTACAATTTAATAGATAGGTATATTCCCAAAGAATTGCATGAGAGTATGACCATAGAAGATAAAACTGCATACATCACTAAATGGCAATTATATATCTTCCCACTAGTAAATCATACTATACCACCAGATAAATATAATGATGAATTATGGTATGAGGGACTAGAAAACCAATTAATTATGGAATTGGCTGTATGGGATTATCTCAATATACAAATACAAAATATACTGTTGGTTGCAGGAAATAGTTTTAGAGAAATTATCTCCACTGAATCTCATGAACCAGACCAAGATGGTGATTCACCTGGAGAACATGCTAGAGGAGATAGGATAAAACAAATTACTACAGGTCCTACCGAGGTACAGTATTATGATAAGATATCCGAAAGTATATCTAGCTTATGGAGTACTTATTCAAAGATGATTCAACCTGGAGGATATATGGATGAACTAAGAAAGAACTTATGTATGCTGGCATCTAGGTTGGAGATATACTTACCATTCTGTGATCAAATTGAACGGTTAGTAGTACCAAAAGTAGTAAATCATCGAAAACCAACTCCTTTGGGAGGACCTAATCCAACAGCTCCTCTCAATAAAGCAAGTAAACCCTCGTTAACCATAATAGATAAGAAATCATGACAAAAGAACCTTGGAGAATGGTTAAGAACCATTCTTGGAATAGGTATAAAAAGATTATCACTGATTTCTTAGACTGGGATGCTGGAAGACAAACAATTACTTGGGCTAAACACGTTAATCAATATCTAAATCATGCTGAGGATGATAGCCCAAGATATTATAATATTCCCCTAGAAGCTTTATGCTATTACAATGCTTTTAGGAATTGGCCTATTAATAAGGCTACTGTTTCTGGAGAATTAGATGATGAGAACCTTTCTATACTTATTTCAAAGAATTACATAGAACAAATCGGATATCTCAATCAGGAAGGTTATTGGAACTTTAACTGGTCCGAGGATAGATTTGTTATCAATGGGATAGTATATAAGCCTTCTGGAGATACTCACGTATCTCAGGCTAAAGATGAAGCTTTGGTATTCTTGGTAATCCTCAAAAGGGATAGAGATACTAAAATCAAATTCGTAGAACAAAATCCATAAAGATATGAAAATGTTAATGTTACGTTTCACCAAGCTTAACAATGTAGAAGGAGATTGGTGGGACAGTAATCTTATAATCTTGAATGGACCTTCTGGAGTTCACCTAGAAATGCCTGGTACTGGTAATTCGGCTACTACCATGCAATCTATGACTGGTATGAAGTTCGTATCAAATTACCAAGATTACTTTGGAGAGGTATGGGATAAAGATATACCTCATATAGGCTTTGGCCAAGTTATTAAGTTCAGAGTTAGGAAATTACCTGATTATGCCGTAGTAGTTGGGGATATAGAGGATGGAGGAGATGTTGACCCAGATAATCCAGATGATATCCCAAATGCTTTTGCTGGTAAAGAAAAAGAATACTTCCGTGGTAATAACTCAGAACTGTTATTGGGAAAGAATAAAGTAACACCTTAAAATATATACATATGTACGTTAGTAAATACTACACTTGCGAAGAGATTGACCAACGGCTATTACAGGGTTATTATGATGACTCTTTGGCTCATGGTTTTGTTGGAACTCTTAAAGAGTTCTGGGCATTCTTCTTATCAATTGCAAACAAGGTAGATAAGAAAGAAGGTTGGGATTTGTCAGAAAATAACTTCTCTGATGAATTGCTAGAAAAACTGAATGGAATTGAGGAACATGCTAACTACGTTACTAAAGTTTCTCAACTAGAAAACGATTTGAAATATCAGACTCAAGAACAAGTTGAGAAATATATACATGACTTAGTAGATGGTGCTGATGATGCTTTGGATACATTAAAGGAATTAGCTGAAGCATTAAACAATGACCCGAACTTTGCTACCAATATCACTAACCGATTAACTGAATTACGTACTCAATTAGAAGCTGAGGTAACTAGAGCTAAGAACCGTGAAAACGAATTAGCTTCTCAGATTAAGATTGTGAACGATAACTTGGTTAACTCGGTTAATACGTTGAATGCAACTATCATTAAAGTAGTACAAGATATTACTAGGATGATAGAAGTAATCAATGCTCGTATTCAAAAGGTAGAAGACCGGGTTGGTGATTTGGAAGTAGAAACTGACAATAACTTAACTGAAGCTAAAGAATATGCTAAGGAATTGGTAGATAAGGAAGCTGCTGAACGTAGAGCTGCTGATGAGAAACTGACCGAGGCTGTTCATAAGGTACAGTTAGACCATACTAGGGATATTGCCGACTTAAATAATAAGATTCTAACCGAGGCTTCAGAAAGAGCAAATGCAGATGTAGCATTAGAATCTAAACTGAACACCGAAATCAGTGATCGTAAAACTGCAGACCAAGAACTTGAATCCAAGATTAATGCTGAAGCTGCAGCTCGTACTGCTCAGGATGAAGTATTACACCAACGGATTGTAAAGGAAACTTCTGACCGTCAGAATGCAGATAATGGTTTACAGCAGAACATTACTCAAGAAGCTCAGAACCGTCAGAATGCAGATACTGTACTTCAGAACAATATTGATAACGAGAAAGAAACTCGAATTGCTCAAGATGAAATCCTTGACCATAAGATTGAGGATTTGAAAACTCAGGCCGGTACAGATAAAACCGAATTGCTTGAAAAACTAGAGCAAGAAAAGCAAGAACGTATTGCTGCCGATAAAGACTTAGATAATCGTAAGGTAGATAAAAGAGAAGGTTATTCTCTTACTAAAAACGACTTTACCGATATTCTCAAGGCTAAATTGGATGGCATTGAAGAACATGCTAATTATATCACAAAAGTATCTCAGCTTATCAATGATGCTGGTTATCAAACTGAAGCAGATCTTCAGGCAGCTATTGAAAAGATTATTGGGGAAGCTCCAGAGGTTCTTGATACTTTGAAGGAGATTGCAGATGCTTTGGGTAATGACCCAAACTTTGCAACTACAATTACCAAGAAATTGGCTGCTATTACCGAACAGTTGAATCAAGAAATTACTAATCGTACAGAAGCTGATGCCCAGGTACAGGCTAATGTAGATAAGGAAGTTTCTGACCGTAAGGAAGCTGATACTGCTCTTGAGGCTAAGTTGAAAGAATACGTTGATAACGAAGTAGATAAAATTACTGGTAACACTGACGGTATTCAAGCTAGTCTGAATAAGGAAATCCAAGATAGAAAAGATGCCGATGCTGCATTACAAGCTGCTATCACTAAGGAAGAAACGGATCGTAAGGCTGCTGATGCTGCATTAGATACTCGAGTAACTGCTAATGCTACCAAGATACAAGAATTGGCTTTATCTATTCAGGATGCGGTAAATACCGTTAAAAATGAACTTCAGGCTAAGATAGATGCTTTGCAAACAGAAGTAAATGCTAACAAGGCAAATATCCAACGTAATACTGACAGATTAAATGACCAGATTACTAAGGAAGCTGAAGATTATGCTGAATTAAAAGGCATGGTTAATGCAGAAGCTGAAGCAAGAGCCAATGCTGATACTAATCTTAAGTCTCAGGTAGATAAGATAAATATCGACTTGAACACTGAGGTTTCAAAGAGAGAAGCTGGTGATACTGTTTTACAGCAGAATATCGATAAGGAGATCTCTGATAGAACTTCAGCAGATACTTTATTAGATAATAAGTTCACTGGCTTAATGAATACTGAATCTGCTGCCCGGGCAAATGAAGATGAGAAAATCAATGCTCGAATCGACCAGGAGATTAAAGATCGTAAGGCAGGTGATGATGCTTTAAGCACCAGAATAGATAGCCTCAATAGTGGAGTAACCGGTTCTTTAGATGAGCTCAGGGAGAAAGTAACTAATAACACTACTGCTATTCAAACCGAAGTAGAAAGAGCTAAGGCTGCTGAACAAGCTCTTAAGGATTCTCTGACTACAGCTATGGAAAATCACAAAGATGCTTTGGTAGCTATATCTAAAGATATCAATGATGAGGTTCAAAGTAGACTACAAGAAGATACCAAGCTTCAGAATAATATTGATACCGAAACCCTTAATCGTACTCAGGCAGACACTCTGTTAGAGAATAAGATTACTCAGGAAGTATCAGATAGAGTTCAGGCTGTTGAAAACTTGAATGACCGAAAGGTTGATAAAGTAGATGGCAAAGAGCTTTCTTCAAATGACTTTACCGACTTATTAAAAGCTAAGTTAGATAATATCCAGGAATTTGCTAACTACATTACTAAGGTATCTCAGTTGGAAAACGATTCTAACTATCAGAATGCCGAACAAGTAGAAACTGCAATCCAAAAGGTTATTGGTTCTGCTCCTGGAGTATTAGATACACTAGAAGAGATTGCAAAAGCATTGGGAGATGACCCAAACTTTGCAACTACAATTACTAATAAGCTGACTGAACTTAAAGGTATTATAGATAAGGAAATCTCCGATAGAACTGCAGCTGATGAACAAGTTACTCAGAAGTTTACTGAATTAAGTACTACTCTTAATGCTACAGTAAGTGAACTGAGAACTTTCGTAACAGAAACTCGTTCTGAATTATTAACAAAGGCTCAGGCTCAGGATGAATTAATTGCTAAGAATACTGCTAATATTCAACGTAACCTAGAATTAATTCAGGGATTACAAAGTAATCAGAATACTGGTTATCTTGAAATCAAGGAACTATTGAATACGGAAATTGAGGCTAGAAAGGCTGAGGATATTCGTATTGAAGCTAAAGTAGATAAGAATACTCAGGACCTTACTACAGAACGTAATGAACGTCTTGCTGCCGATAAAGTTCTCCAGGATAATATTGATGCTGAAGAAGCTGCAAGAATTGCTGCTGATAATGCTCTGGGTAAACGTATAGATAAAGAAATCGAAGATAGAAAAGCAGCTGATACCGCACTTGAGAATAAATTTAATGGTATCACTAACGGCTTAGATGAACGTCTTCAGAAAGAAGAAGCTACTTCAAATGCTTTACCCTTAACTATGGTTACGGAAATTGATCCGAACTTGGTTATCAACGGTACTTCTGCTGAAGTAAACTTTAAGAGTTCTGTAAAAGAAGAGGGCAATCTCTATGGAGAACCTATGCCTCGTAAGTTTGCTATACCTTCTGCTACAGAGGCTAAAGCAGGTCTTCAGTCAGCAGCTGATAAGAAGAGATGGAATTCTATGCCTAATGATTATATCACTGGAGCTAGTTATACTCCTAAGGATGATGTAGTTACTACTAATATAAGTAGAAGTACATATAACTCCGATGAAGGTATACAGAAATCTAATGATTTCACTGTAGATATCCCCGCTTCTACTGCTGAGAAAGCAGGTGTACAAACTGCAGCAGATAAGAAGTTATTTAACTCTATTCCTCAGACTGTAGTAGTTGGAGAAGGAGCAACTTCAGATGCTAATAAAGTTACAGTATCAGTAAACAGAAAAACTGTAAACGAAGGAATATATAAAGATGATAATACTACTTTTGATTTACCAGTAGCTTCAATTACTAAAGCTGGTACTATGACTGCTGCTGATAAGGTTAAGTTGGATGAAACTTTACCCCAGCAGATTGCTAAGGAAATCCAAGACAGAAAAGATGCCATTGAAGCCTTGAAGAATTCTTCCGAAGCTTCCCTTGCTCAAGAAATCGAGGATAGAAAAGCAGCTGACCAGGCATTGGACACTAAATTTACTCAGGCTATCAGAGAAGAGGCAGATGCTCGTGCTGAATACGACCAGGTTCAGATGCAATTGATTCAGGAAGAAGAAGAAGCCAGAGCTGCTGCAGATACTGCTCTTGAGAATAAGTTACAAACTAATATCAATAACTTAGAAAAGAAACATGATGATTTTGTAGCAACTAAGGGTAAGGCTAATGGATTTGCTTCTTTGGATGGTAATGGCTTAGTACCTTCTAGTCAATTGCCTTCTTATGTTGATGATGTTATCGAAGCTTATGCTACTTATGATGTCAGTGAAACTGGAAAGCTGAGCAATATTAAATTATATTCTGACCCAGATCATGCTAATCCTATTACTGGAGAATCAGGTAAGATATATTTGAATATTACCCAGGATGAACCATCTTATCAATTCCGTTGGTCAGGTACTCAGTTTGTAGATAGTAATACTTCTTCACTGATACTTGGAGAAGTTACTGGTACTGCTTATGATGGAGGTAAGGGTAAAGCTTTAGCTGATTGGAGAAAATCTCTGAATGATAATCTAAAGTTTTATTCTCATATTAAGGATAACAGAGCTTGGACTAGAGATGCTACTGAAGTTAGATTAAATTTCGATTGTTCAGATTTTGGTGATACTGCAAGTATAAATACTTATAGTCAACCTATCCCAGCTGCTACCCAAGACTTAGCAGGTGTACAAACTGCAGCCGATAAGAAACTGTTTGATTCTATCCCGGGAGGAATTGTATCTAATATTACTAGTTCAAAGGCTGATGAATCACTAAAAGATAAGAATGTAGTTAGACTAAAAATAGAGAACTACAATCGCTATAATACTGAAACTCAGTCAGTATTACCTGAGTATAAGAAGGTATATGGGGAAGTCACTCTTCCTTCAGCAAGTGCCGAACAAGCCGGTACTATATCCGCAGATATGTTTAACAAACTTAACTCTGGCCTGAATGGAGACATTACCAATGCTTTGAATGAAGCTAAGGCTTATACTGATGCTGCTAAAACTGCATTAGAGAAATTAATCCAGGATTCTGACAAAGTAATCAAGAAAAGCTTAGATGCTCATATTGGCAATAAGAGTAACCCTCACAATGTAACCAAAGCTCAGATAGGTTTAGGTAATGTACAGAACTTAGCTCCAGCAGATATGCCAGTATCTACTGCTCAAGCTACTGCTATTGCAGATGCTAAGGCCGCAGGTACAAAAGCTCAGACCGACTTAAATACCCATGCAAACAGAAGAGATAATCCTCATAATGTAACTAGAGCTCAATTAGGATTGGCTACTACAGACCAAGTAGTATTTGCTAAAACTACTGCAGCTTCTGGTTTCTGGAAGGAATCAGATGGTAGATTAAAATCTCAAGTAGAGAATTTGAACCATACTCTGGACCAAATCTGTAATATACCTACAGTTCACTTCAAGATGAATGGTAAATACCAAGTGGGAACTATTGCTCAGAGCTTAGAGGAAATTGAACCTCTGTTGGTATCAGAGAATACTATACCTGCTTCTCAAGTACCTAACCAATCTAGATTCGAAACTTTCGTCGGAGAAGATGGTCAGGAATATGTAAAAGTAAAAGTAGTAGAATATGAAATGCTCAGTGTCATGGCTCTCGAAGGAGTTAAGTTATTGAGAAAAGAATTCGAAGACTTTAAGAAACAATTAAACAATAAGTAATATGGCAGAAATAGCAACTTGGAGTGCTATTCTGAATAAGACCGGCCTTGGTAAGACCTCTAATGAGTGCCCTACCAAGGCTGAGTTGTTAGCACTCAATAATGGTAAGGACTCCAATGTTGACAAGGTTATTGTAATTAGTAATGCTGCTAGCTACGGTAACAATGAATGTGTCAAGTTAGAGGATATCAATGCCGAGCAATGGATTTATACATTCCAGTGGAATCAGAATGGTAATCCTTCTTTTAATGCTCCAGCTACTGGAGGTACATACCCCTTTGGTTCATATGCTTCTAATCGAGTTAAGCAAGTAAACGGTGTTAATACTACTATCTCTCAAAGTTTGGCGAATGATGTCACTAAAACTTCGGAAGGTTCTTGGTATACTACAGATTACGACGGTAATAAAGGTAGAATAGTACCCAACAATACATCTACTAATAGTAAATCAATCACTGTAACTTGGACTCAGAAGTATTCGGGTAAAACCCTACAGGCAACATTTACCCAGGCAGCAGGTAGAAAAGTTTATTCTTCATGGAGTTATAACTGTAGAGTAGATAAAACTTCTTTCAGTTACAGTGGAGGTCAATCTAATGTAACTGCTAAGAGTGCAAGTAGAACTTATACTTGGAATGGTCAAGGTAGTAGTTATACAGAATCAGAAACTGCTACTGTAAGAGTTTCTAGTCCGGCTTCTATTAGTGGTAATAGTATTTCTATCCCAAGTAATAGTGGTTCTGCTAGAAATTTTACGGTTACTTTCGATTTCCCAACTGCTACAGACCAGACTATCTCAATTTCTCAGGAAGGAGGTCAAGTAACCTTTGTAGATCACCTATCTATAGACCCAACTACTAAAAATGTACCTGGAACTGGTTCAAGATTTAGCTTGACAGTAAATGCCAATTATGATAAATATATAAACGGAACTTATGTAGAAAATGTTAGTTCTACTTATACTTCGGCTGAAGTAGTTGAGGGAACTTCATCTGATATTACCATCTCTGGTAAAAGTTCTAGTGGATGTAGTATTAGTGTAGCACCAAACCCTAACTCATCACCTAGAACTTTTAAGATTAAGTTTACTTACGATACGGCAACTCCTGTATATTTAACCATTACACAGAATTCGGCTGAGGTAACTTATCCTAGTAGCGGTATAGTATTTGAACATAGTACTCAACAGAATAGTGGTTATAAAACTAGTACTTTATCCATTGGTACTGTTGAAGGTAAAGGAGGTAATATTTCTTTTTATATAAAAAGTTATAGGTCTAGATATGTTAACGGTTCTTTAAGTTCTACCGAAGCTATTAAACCTACTCTTATTTTGCCATCCGGAGTAACCGAAACTATTGCTAATGTGAGTGGTTATTACTTTAAAGTAACTATTACCATACCTGAGCATTCAAAGCCTGCAAGCAGATCTCTTACAATCAGAGCTAATCAACCTAATGGCTTAGATAGAGAGTTAGTACAAACTGTACAACAGAGTGCTTCAACTTATGAGTTTGGTATTAGAGAATACTTGGAGGATTCTTTGAGTACTTCTCTTACTTATGGTTGGCCAAGTTCAGATCCATCATACACTAGATTTGTAAGAGTATATTCTAGGAAGAATGGTAATCAATTCCTTAATTGGGCTTTATCTTCTAATGTGGATTGGATTACTATATCTGGTTCAGGTGCCGGGGCTACATTTAAGGTGGCTACTAATAATAGTAGTTCATCTAGAACTGGAATTATTACCTTTACTCAGGGAGAATCTGGTAAAACTTGTACTCTGACAATAGTTCAAGAAGCTTTAATAGATTTAATAGATAAATTCAGATTGGAATTAAGTTTAAATATTTCAAATGGTAATGATCAAGATACGTGGGGATTATTTGATACGGCTAATATGCCTCATACTTCTGACTTTATGTATGATATGAGCTTAATACGTGAAGGTATTATAGTAGACTCAGTAGGAGGTAAAATAATTGTGAATTCTCTTCAAAGTACTACTAAGGATAGAGGGGTTGGAGATAAGGTTTATGTATGGGCCTATAATTCTGCAAGAGGTTTATGGTTATCAATTGGTAACTTCAGTATTGAAAAGGGGAATAATACCCATCATTGGGATGCTTCTTGGCCCTGGCCCTAGACAATTTAATCCTAAACACAACACTAGTACATTTATTGATAGATAAATTTAATTATTAACTTTAAAACT
>OHKD01000372.1_pt1 | contig 18974 bp, 13 predicted proteins | sample 1568801 | NCBI WGS metagenome assembly OHKD01 (sample SAMEA3879525, study PRJEB24766) | human gut metagenome | biome: human-associated habitat; feature: feces | place: USA | collected 1985/1987
GTGTTTATAGGTTTTAGTGATTAATAGGATATAGATGGCTCTTTTCCATCTTTGGCGATAAAGATACGATTTTTATTATATGGGGCATTCATTTAGGCTTTAAAAAAACACGTACGTCTTTTTTTCGGAAATATCTTGTGTAGTTTGAGTGAAGACGAGATATAGTGAACGCATAAAGGATACAGCCTTAAAGCTAAAGGTGGGTTAATGAGGCTTTCCGCGTCAAATGTAAGCCATAGCTTATTTGAAAATACGGGAAACATGTGCCTGTACAGGCCCTGATAACCAAGAAACGGGCCCTCTCATTGGCTGTTGAAGTGAATAACTAATCACTTGGAAAGCCTTTTTATATCGGAACCAACAAGGTCTTCTCAGTGGCTTTGGGATGCGGTTCAGTTATCCTGCGGGGCTTTTCCATGTCGATTATTCTGTTATAGCCCTCGCAGATGGATGGTAAGCGAAGCGGCGATAATCATGACAGTTTGCGCGAAACAAGGCTGTTTGTTTGACATACCTCTTCTTTGGTGAAGTCTAACTAGAGAGAAGAAATAGGTGAAAAGGGCCTTTTTGTCTCTTATTTATAGGTAAAAGGTCGCTTTTCCGGTGAGAAAGGTGGTGTTTGCCTACGCAAATATATGCGTTAGCCAACGCAACTGTATGTTTTAGCCGACGTAACCGTATGTATTAGGTGATACATACGGTAGTAATTCCCATCGCATACGATAGAAATGGCCTTCACATACGGATGAATTACAGGTTTTAGCCTTAAGAATATGAATTAGGATGAATAATTTTCGCCAGAACGAAAGGGCATATTCCGTTATCTTGTTATGGAATAACTACTTGCGAATATTTTTTCTCGTTTTACGGAACTATATGTATAATCTCCCGGAAAATTCGATTCTCAAGGGCTTTAATTTACAAAGTGTCACAATGACAATCCGTAAATTCCGGATGACTCGTTTAATATAATATTAATGTACGCCTGTACATTAATTAATGCTATACTATAAAAGTTGATGAATAATAGATTGAAATGATATCTGGAGTATGGAAACGACTAGTTTAAACGAACGATTCTTTTAGTCATTTGCAAAGGTACGCGTTTCTTCGATACTTGCAACCCTTCCGGGCTATTTTTTTACAGCTTATTCTCTTTCTTATCAATAGGATAGGTTATCCTTCACGAAACAAGCGATTCCTTCAACAAACCTCCCGTTTCGACGCTCAAAAAACGCAAGATTTAGACGATCGTTTAGACTAGTCGTTTTTATGTGGTTTGGGGATCGGTTTAATAGAGCTAAGTATTTGATTATCTTAATAAACACTAGTATTAATATTAATTTCAGTATTATGAACAAAAAGTTTTCTACTTTGGCTGCTGTCTTCTTGGCAGTAAGTGCGCTTTCCACAAGTGCGGTAGCGAATGTGACGAACGGTAATTATTATCGTTTGAAATATAGCACGACTACCCCAACTTCAACCGAAAAATATTTGGGTGTGGATATAGCGAAGACGGATAGTGTCGTGCTGAATTCCAAGGCGACTGGCTCAACAGTCTCTGCGGGAACGGATACTCCGGATAATTTGTTGAGTGATCGTTATTTCTGGAAAGTCAACAAGACTATTGCGGCTAGCGGTGATTCATTGTTTACATTTACGAACAGAAAAACAGGAAAGGTATTGGCTTTCGACGCTAAGGAAGCGAATGCTATCATTTCTGGTGGTGCCGTAAATACTTGGGGATGGAAGGGGCATTCTTCTTCGGCTTCTGGAATTTATTCCGTATCTGGGGGTAATACTTATTATCTCGTAGAGGAGAGTGGCGTTGTAAAAGTAAAGAAACAGACAGGAGTTACCCCTCCCACAAGTGGTATGCTTGCGCTAGAGGAAGACGTACCTGCGGCAGCGAATATGTCTGCCAAGCAGTTGAATGAGAAAAATGGAGGTAAAGGTTTTGAGCTAGCGTTCTCTCCGGCTGCAAATGGTGAGAAAAATCTCTTCATAGAATCTATGTTAAGAGCGGAAGCTTTACATGATGGAAGTACGACTGGTACTTTCGAATTAGATTCTGATGCGGATCATGCTCCTGTTGTAAGTTCTCCTGCGGTTTTAGCTGGTGACACAGCTTTCTTCGCTGTTAGTGGCAAGGTTATTGAGAATGCGGCAAAACAAAAGGTACAATATTACTTGGTGGCTGATACTACTTATTTTACAGGATTGGGTACGACAGGTGTTGTGTTTACTCAAGATACGTTGAAAATAACGAAAGATGCCGCCGGAAAGATTACTAAAGTGGAGCCCGCTCCAGGACGTGTACTTAACGCTTATCGCTTTGTGACCTCGTATAATTATGATAAAGCCTCCATGAATATTGAGGTGGTTGGTTTACAGGCAAAGAAGACAAGCGGATATTACAAGGATGATGTGCAAGAGAAATCTCTTGCATCTGGTAAGTCTTGGTATGTATATGTGGCAGAATTGTCTGATCGGAAAGAGGTTTCTGTTATAGAAAATGCGACAGCTCCTTCTACAAAGATCACGTTTAAGACTGGCTCCGCAATCTCTGATCTGAATACGAAAGTAGCTTACGCCGTCCAGAAAGTGAAGGATGATGGTTCTTTGAGTAAGTATTATGGTGCTAATAATGCATCTACTAATAAGGATAGCCTGGATGTCGCTTCTGCCTTAGTTCCTGCTACACAGTATATCATGATTCATGAAGGTGAGAACAACTATTCTTTGTATAACAGAGCGTATGGTAATAAGCTTGAGGAGGCTTCTGGCGCTTACTATAAGACCGATAAAGAAGGTATCTATCGTATCAATGGTACGGATTATAAGTTGACAGCTCTTACTACCGCAGCTGGTGAAGCCGGCAAGTATGTTGGTTATAGACATTTCTCTGATTCAGAGGTAGCGAACACATCGTTTACTTTGCGTGTTCAATCTATCGCTGGCAATAGCATCTTCATTGCATCCAAGGATTCCTCTATTTTCGCCGCTAATAGCGATGGACAGTTCTTTACGGTGAAACCTTATGACTCTGAGAAGTTTGGTTATACATCGAAAGATTCCTTGAGCCGCACGGCTTATATGTTGGTTGAACGCTATGGTGACAGACATCTGGCCTATGATAAAGCGAATAAGTTTGTCTTGTCTAAAGAGGCTTATAATACGCAGAATGACACGGTGGTCGTATTCTTCCAGGCTACCGCCACTGAAGGTCAGTATTTGTTGGCTTATGCTCAAACAGATGAGACAAAGGGTAAGTTGGCATCCACTTCTATGGACGGTAACTATATTATCGCGAACATTACTACGGGTGCTATCGAGAAATCTGCTTCTACAGCGGTAGCTCCTACCGTATTCGTATTCGAGAATGAGAAGAATGAGTACCAAGCAGAGGCGGCAGGTCATAAGATCATTACTTTGGCTTCCGATGACGCTATGTCTATCACTCGTACGGATGACAATTTCGCTTCCTTGAAACGTGTCGGTCAATTGAGATCCGCTTTCGAGGCCGAGAACTTCGCTTTGTGGGTTGATACCGCAGATGCTACGGACGAGACGAAACCATTGTATTTTATCTCTACTAAGCAGGGTTTGGATTCTGCTACGGTAAAGGCCGGCAATAGCTTGTATATGGTAAGCGTAGAGGATTCTACGGCTAACGCTTATAAGTGGGAAGGTCTTTCTCGCGTAGCGTTTATCGAGGGTAAGTATGTGGCAGGCACTGATTCCTTGGAATTATATACCGCTACGGATACGGCTAAATATGTGAAGAAGCATGATAACGAGGCTAATTGGGCATTCGCTTTGAACCCGGATGGTGGCGTGTCTTTGCAGAACATGAAGTCAAATCAATATGTAGCTACTCGTAACGACGTATTGGTGATGGTTAAGAAGATGGATGAAGCCGCCATGTTTGGTGTTGCTAAATCTGAGGTAATCCCGACCTCAAATGGCACTATCGACGCTGTTGAGGGTGTGTCTGTGACAACTGATAACGGTACCGTAACTATCCAAGGTGCCGCAGGTAAATCAGTAGTTATCTCTAACATCTTAGGTAAGGTAGTCGCTGAGACAGTTCTTACATCTGATAACGTAACTATCGCCGTACCTGCCGGTATCGTAGCCGTAGCAGTTGAAGGTGAGACCGCTGTTAAGGTGGTAGTTAAATAATAAAGATATATAATTCTAAGATTCCCGTGCGGAGATTCGTCTTCAAGTAAACCGTGAGGTAGAACATGCGGGGATATTAATACTAAAGTAAAAAATTAAAGCTCTCCGTCAGTATTTCCGTGAGGCAAGAAAGCGGAAAAAGAATAAGCCCCGGTCGGTTTCTCGATCGGGGCTTTTTGTCTATTCTTTGTCGTTTTTATCTTTAAGTCTCAATCCGGTTCTAGCGTTGAGGGGAGAGATTACCGAGTGGCCTAAATCGCTTTCAAGTTGTTTGCGGGCGGCCTCTGCTGCTTTTCCTCCTTGTTTGGCGATAACTTCGTGTTCTTCGAGATGTTGCGGATTCTTTTCTTTGGCAGTTTTACCGGCCCACGTTTGATAGATGATATCTGTAAGGGTAGCAAACTGAACGCCCTCTTGTAGTCCGTGTCGTTTCCATTCATCGGTTAGGTCTTTACGTATCTCGATGCTTTTAAGGCGTTGATTAATCCAATTATCCGAGTACCCCAACGCTTTATATTCCCTCATGGCTCGATCTATCGTTAACTCGGGGTCTTGCATTTCATCCAATCGCTCTTTTGCCACTTGGGCCATCCATAGCTTGAAAGGTTCTGCTTTAGGGGATGGGATGGATTGGATAAGCCGGAACAGCTGTTCTGTCGTAGCTACGTCGGTTTTGTAGTATTTCCCATCGGTAGAAGGTAATTTCAGTTGGTTACAATTTGTAACCGACTCATTTCCCTCTTTTCTTAGCCTATGTTTCAACACCTTCCAGTAATTGCTAGGATTAGGACTATCTGTTAGGATAGCGACAACGCTAGGATCGTCATACTTGCCGGTATCGAAGCCGTGATTGTTGAATGTGAGACCACTGTTAAGGTGGTAGTTAAATACAGTTTCTCGATCGGGGCTTTTTTGGTGAATCTTTTTAATTTTGTACTTTTGTAAGCTTGCACGAATGTTATACATGAATAGGAGAATTAGACAATGGCCAGCGATGATATAAAACAGGCATGGAAAGTGCCGGAACCTACGTTAAGGAGGTTGCCGTGGTATCTTGCGTTCGTAAAGTTGATGAAAGGGAAAGGGGAAGCGTTTATCTCATCTACCCAGATCGCTAAGGAGATTAATGTAGATCCTAGTCAGGTCGCTAAAGATCTCTCTTTTGTGAATATCTCCGGGAAGACGAGAGTGGGATACGATATTAACGCGTTGGTTGACGTATTGGAGGATTTCCTCGGTTTTACATCCCAGCATAAGGCATTTCTGTTTGGGGTAGGGAGTCTGGGCGCTTCTTTGTTGCATGACACCGGACTGAGCCAATATGGTTTGGAGATCGTGGCGGGCTTTGATGTCCGTGAGGATTTGGACGGGAGCATGATCAATGGCATTCCCGTTTTTCATATGGATGATTTTCCTGCCAAGCAGAAAGAATATGGCGCGACGATCGGGGTGATCACCGTGCCGGTGGAGAAAGCGCAGGAGGTGACAGACCGGATTATCGAGGGAGGAATCAAGGCTCTTTGGAATTTTACCCCCTTCCGTATACGGGTGCCGGAACATATCGTAGTCCAGAATACTTCTATGTATGCGCATTTAGCTGTTATGTTTAATCGATTGAACTCAATGAATCACTAAAATATGAAGATTATCGCCGTTGGAATGAACTATGCCGCTCACAATAAAGAGCTGCATCATTCGTTAGAATTATCAGAGCCTACTATTTTTATGAAGTCGGACTCCTCTTTGTTGAAAGATGGGAAACCGTTTTTTATTCCGGATTTTTCATCGGAAGTTCATTATGAGACGGAGATCGTGGTACGGATAGACCGTTTGGGGAAAAATATAGCCGAGCGTTTCGCTCATCGTTATTATAATGAGGTTACGGTCGGTATTGATTTCACGGCACGGGATTTGCAGAATAAATTGCGTGCGCAAGGGCTACCGTGGGAGATTAGTAAGGCGTTTGATAATTCGGCTGTGATCGGGACCTTTATTCCGCTGGAGCAAGCGGGGGATGTAAACCGGCTTCCGTTCCATCTGGATATCAATGGCTCGAAGGTACAGGAAGGCAATACCTCGAATATGCTGTTTTCGGTAGATAAGATTATTGCGTACGTAAGTCGCTTCTTTACGCTGAAAATAGGCGATTTGATTTATACCGGAACACCTGCTGGCGTAGGTCCCGTGAAGATCGACGATCATCTGGAGGGATATCTTGGCGAGCGGAAGCTTCTGGATTTTTATGTGAGATGAGAAGATTAATATATATATTCATTATAGGTTTATTACTTTGCTCATATACATGGGCGGATGGTAGCCGTTATGCTTCTAAATCCCTGTTATCGGAGGGGAAATGGGTGAAGATCCGGGTGGATAAGACCGGAATCTACAAATTATCCTATGCGGATTTGAAGAATATGGGTTTCTCGGAAAGTCTCTGTCCATGGCTATGGAGGATGGCCCTTGGATGAGGATTTCAGTAAGGAATATATCGATGATGTCCCTTCTACACCGGTTTGGCGTGGGAGTGATTACCTGTTATTCTACGGGAAAGGGCCGGTTAAATGGGAGTATGACTCGTCGAGCCAGACATTCGTGCATACGAATAATCCTTATTCATTGTATGGCTATTATTTTGTGACCGATGCCACTCCGACGAATGATATGACTTCCGTGGCTCAAGCGAGTGGCGCGACTAATCGGATCACGACTTACGATGATTATTTGGTGCATGAGCAAGAATTAGTATCGTTGGCGAAATCGGGTAGGGAGCTGTATGGGGAAGATTTTAGCGGAGCTACCCCCCGAACCCTATCAACATTCTCTTCAATTCCGGGAATCACGAATGAAGACGCTAAGGTAACCATGAGCTTTGTATCCAAAGTCACTTCCGGTACGGGAGTCGCTTCTTTGAGTATTAATCAGTCTAATGTTCTGGACGTTTCGATCCGCTCGAATAGAGAGGAATATGTGAAGGCGCTAGAAGGGGTAAGCACGGCGGTATGGAAAGGCGAGAAGAGTGAGAAAAACAGTGTGGTCGTGTCTTATAATTCGGCTTCTCATAACAATGTACGGTTAAATTACGTTCGGTTACATTTTAAGAGGACTTTGCAGCCGTATGGGGCCTATACTTTTTTTCGTAGTATAGCTTCTATCGGAAATGTTTCCCGGTTCGTGGTACAGGGCGCAAACGCGAATACCTTGGTCTTTGATGTGACGGATGCTCAGCGGGTAAGACTGATGGAGACGGAATTGAATGGCTCCGAACTTACTTTCTCTATTCCTGCCGGTACCTTACGGGAGTTCGTTTTGGTACGGACGGATCAGAGCTTTATCTCTCCGGAGGTTGTCGGTGAGGTGGAGAATCAAAACCTACATGCCTTGGAGCAAAAAGACATGATCATCATAGCGGCTAAAGCTTTCCAAACGCAAGCGGAACGGTTGGCGGAGGAACACCGGGCAACAGACGGATTGACCGTGGAAGTCGTGGATCCTCAGTCGATTTATAATGAGTTCTCAAGCGGTGCGCCTGACGCTACCGCTTACCGCCGGTTCATGAAAATGTTCTACGATCGTAGCGTGTCTGCCGGTAACGCTCCAAAATACCTGTTATTGTTTGGCGATGGTATTTACGACAACCGGGGAATTTGCTCGGACGTGAAAAATATAGCAAGGGATAATATGTTGCTGACCTATCAGTCGAGAGCGTCCTTGTTTGAATATTCAGGATTGTTCTATAATTCTAATTTCTCGTATGTAACGGATGATTATTATGGGCTATTGGATAATGTATCCGAGGAGGCACTTGATAAGCCGAACAGTATTTGCATAGGTGTAGGACGTTTCCCCGTGCGGACGGTAACGGAGGCTACCCAAATGGTAGATAAGGTAATCGGTTATATGCGGAACGAGGACAGAGGCGGCTGGAAAAACCAAATCACCTTCGTGGCGGATGATGGTAACAATGCGGATCACTATACGAGTAGTCATGCGGAACAAGCTGATGAGCTGGCCCGGTTTATAGAGGAAAATCATGGGGCTTTCCTAACGAATAAAGTTTATTTCGATGCGTTTAAGCGAGATAATAGCGGAACGTATCCGGATGTACGTAAGCGGATCTCTGAATTATTGAAGAAAGGGCAACTGTTGATTAACTATACGGGGCATGGTAATACGACCGCTTGGTCTGACGAATACGTGTGGACACAGACGGATATCTTACAATCTACTTATACGAAACTACCCATTTGGGTGACGGCGACTTGCGATTTTACCCGTTTCGATGACGTGAATACCTCGGCGGGAGAATCTGTTTTCTTGAATGCGAAAAGTGGAGGGATCGCATTGTTTACGACAACCCGTGTGGTTGTATCTAGCGGTAACTCGGCACTGAATAAGGAACTTTACCGCAATCTCTTTGAGAGGGAGAGTGACGGACGGGCCCGTACCTTGGGCGAGGCCATGATGGAGACCAAGCGGAAACTGTCTGGTATCAATAAACTTAATTTTATTTTGATAGGTGACCCTGCTTTGAGAATCTCCTATCCGGAGTATAAGGCGCAAGTGACAGCCGTGAACGGCAAGGCCATATCAGATGAGCCTTTTACGTTTAAGGCTTTGGAGAAAATAACGGTGGAGGGAGAGATCTTAGATACGAAAGAGGGCTTGGCTAACGATTTTACCGGTATCCTAAATGCTACGGTGCTGGATAGTAAAGCTTCATTGACCACCTTGGGCAATAATACGAATGAAAAAGGAGATACGGTCCGCTTCTCTTACACAGATTACCCGAATACGATCTATATCGGGCAAGATTCGGTACGGCAAGGAAAATTTAGTTTTACATTTATGGTACCGAAAGATATCTCTTATTCGAATAAGCAGGGAAAACTGAATCTCTACGCCTCGGATGAGGTGAACAAGCATGAGGCACAAGGATCTTTCTTGAATTATATCGTTGGCGGTACCGCTGATAATGCGGAGGCAGATACGATCGGCCCTGAGATCCGGCAGATTTACTTGAATGATTCTAGTTTTGTAGAGGGTGATCAAGTGAATACGACTCCTTATTTTGTCGCTAGGCTGTGGGACAAGAGCGGTGTGAATATAACAGGTAGTAGTGTAGGGCATGATATCATGCTGACGGTCGACAGTATGCCTTCCATGAGTTATAACTTGAATAATTACTATGCACTATTACCCGATAAAGAAGGGGAAGGACTTGTCCAGTTCTCCATCCCCGAGCTGGAGCCGGGAATGCATACGGCCGAGTTTAAGGTGTGGGATATCTTAAATAACTCCACGACCTATACCTTTACTTTTGAGGTGGCGGAAGGGTTGAAACCTAATCTGATCGAGATGTATGCCACCCCGAATCCGGCACGGGATCAAGTGGAATTCTTTCTGCATCACAATCGCCCGGAGTCGAACTTAAAGGTGACGGTTATGGTTTATGATATGACCGGTAAGTTCCTATGGAGTACCGAGAAGAGCGGTTCCTCCGAGTTGTTTAAGGCTTATATCGTAACTTGGAACTTGACGGATAACGGTGGCAGGCGGTTGCGCCCGGGAGTTTATCTGTATCGGGCGGCGATTAGTACGAATAACTCGAAAGAGGCGACGAAAGCGAATAAATTAATCATTCTCGCACAATAAAGTATCGGGTAATTAGTTTATAATAAGCATGGGGGTATGTTTATTACCCTCTAGGAATGATAAATGTAAATGTGTTTTTAGAATAGAATATATGGTAAGAGTTTCAAGATTCAGTCTGTTACTAGCGGTTTTCAGCTTTTTGACGGCATTTACGGCTTTATATGCCCAAGGAGGCGCAGACGATGTTAAACATAAATTCGCCCCGATTAATACGGCGATACCGTCTTTGTCTATCGCGCCCGACGCTCGTGGAGGTGCTATGGGTGATAACGGTGTGGCTACTACGCCGGATGTGAATTCCCAATACTGGAACCCGGCTAAGTATGCTTTTAGCTATAGTAAGGCCGGAGTCGCCTTGTCCTATACGCCTTGGTTACGTAAATTGGTGAATGATGTGGCTTTAGCGTATCTGGCCGGTTATTATAAATTAGGCGATAGCGATATGCAGGCGATCGGAGCTTCTTTGCGTTATTTCTCTTTAGGAGAAGTACAGGAAAGCCGGGATGGAGGAATGGGTAATCAGCTCATATTGAATCCTTATGAGATGGCTTTTGATGTAAGTTATAGCCGTAAATTATCGGATGTGTTCTCTATGGCGGTCGCCTTGCGCTATATTCGTTCGGACATGGGTGCCTCGTCGGACGCGGATATGGTTCCGGATAACGCTTTTGCCGCCGATATCGCCGGTTATCTGGAGAAATACGTGATCTTAGGGAATAGCGAGTGCCTGTGGAGCTTTGGTTTTAATGTCTCCAATATCGGTACGAAGGTCTCTTACGACGGCGGAAATACCAACCAATTCTTGCCTACGATGTTAAAGGTTGGAACCGGTTTGCTGTATCCGATCGATGATTATAACCAAATCGGTATCTATGTGGATTTGAGTAAATATTTAGTTCCTACCGAACCTATTCAAGAAGGTACGACTCCCGAGGATGAGGCTGCTTATAAGGAAAAACATGATGAATATAACAATATGTCCCCGATCACGGGTATCTTCAAATCATTCGGTGACTCGCCGAATGGCTTCAAGGGCGAGTTAGAGGAGATTATGGCCTCTATCGGTCTGGAGTATAATTACAATCAGCAGTTCTTTGTTCGTGGCGGTTATTACTATGAGAATAAATATCAGGGAAACCGTCAGTATTTCTCGGTCGGTGCCGGTTTCCGCATGAGTGTTTTCCAGTTGGATGCCGCTTATCTGATCAGTACGGTACAGAGTAACCCGTTGGACCAGACATTGCGCTTCTCCTTGTCGTTCGATATGGATGGAATCAAGAACCTTTTCAGATAAATGGGTATGAAGATACGTGTAGGTTTTGGTTATGACGTCCACGCCTTGGTGCCGGACCGGGAATTATGGCTGGGCGGGATTAAGATCGAGCATACGTTGGGCCTATTGGGACATAGCGATGCGGACGTGCTGATCCATGCGATCTGTGACGCTTTATTGGGAGCGGCCAATATGCGGGATATCGGTTATCATTTCCCGGATACGGCAGGATATTGCTTCGTGACACCATGAAGCTTTTGAGAGAGGCGGGCTATGAGTTGGGTAATATCGATGCCACCGTAGCCGCCGAACGCCCTAAATTGAATCCCCATATCCCTCTGATGAAGAAAACGCTGGCCGAGGTCATGAACGTGGACGAGGAGGATATTTCTATCAAGGCCACCACCACGGAGAAGCTGGGCTTCACCGGACGGCAGGAAGGGATCTCGGCTTACGCTACGGTGTTGATACAGCGCATGGGATCGTAAACCAAAAAGTACTCCCTTTTCCTTCTTCCGACTCTACGCCGATCTTCCCGTGAAGATTATCTAGGATCGTTTGGCAAATGGATAGCCCGAGTCCGGTTCCTTGGATAAAGGAATCGAATTTGGCGAAACGCTCGAATACGTGCGGGAGGTTCTTCCGCTCAATACCTTTTCCGGTATCTTTTACGTAAAAGTATAATCCATCTTCCCTCTCCTTGTATCCCATGCGGATAGACCCTTGGAACGTGAACTTACAGGCGTTTGTGAGGAAGTTGGTGATCACTTGGGTCAAGCGATTCTTCTCGGAATAGATAACACAATCCTGTTCGGGTATCTCGCAATAGAGAGTGACACCGTCTTTCACCCGGCTTTGGAAGGTCTGGTATAAGCTCCGGAATAGCGTGGATACGTTGAACTCGGAATAGATGAAATCCATTTGCCCGGCCTCGATCTTCGATAGGTCCAGGATATCGTTCACGAGTTGAAGGAGAAGCTCGTTGTTCGTCTCGATGATCTCGCAAAATTCTTTTGTCTCCTCGGAGGGGTTTGTTTGGGCGAGCAGGTTCGAGAACCCTACGATAGCGTTCAGCGGGGTACGTATCTCGTGGCTCATGTTCGCTAGGAAGGCGGATTTCAACCGGTTGGATTCCTCTATCTTCTCCTTGTCCCTCAGTTCTTGTTCCATTTTTTTCCGTTGGTTGATGAGGGTAGTACCTCCGGTTAAGTAGGCGGGTTTTCCTTCCGGATCGGTTTTCCCTACGATCGCAAAGATCTCTATCCATGTATATTCAAGCCCTGTATCGTCTAAATAACGGATCTCCTCGTCGATCGATATGCTCTCGCCGGCGATTAGTTTATTGATCGCGTCTTGCATCTGTTCCAAGTCCTCGGGGTGAATGCCGCTATAAAACTCGTCCGCCGACATGCAGAATTGGCCGTCGGTTCCCTTGTCGCGAATGGATCTTTGGGTCAGGTAAATATTGTTACATTCGAGCCGTGCTTCTTTTACGTCCCATATCCATGTCATCATGTTGCTGGCTTTCAAGACGAGCTGGTATTTCTGGTTCAGGTCTTGCGCTTGGCGTGCGATTTGCAGCTCCTTGTCTTTGGCCTTTTGCTTTTGGATGAAGAGGCGGACCCGTAAGATCCCGATCGTTATCAATAACGCCAGAATGACGAGTAGGCTTATGATATGGATCTTGTATTTCTGTAAGAAACCGGGAGGCTCTTGGAAATACGTGGCGTTCGGGGGATATAGGCCGGGATCGATCTGGTGAAGCAATAGATGCTGGTAATTTAGGTAGGCCCTCGGGGTTTCCGCGGTCTGGATCGGGATTTCCTTACTATCTTTCCCCGAGAGGATCATTTCGATCGTGTTGACCGTCACCTGCGCATAATCCTCCGGAGAAACATAATATCCCCCGGCGAAATTCCCGTTTTCTGTTTGTACGTCTTGCAAGGTAAAGATTGGGGGGACGGAGAAACTATTGGTCATTTTCTGGACGTTATCGACTAGGTAACGATTCTCGTTATCCTTCCGGGTCCTGTACCATGAGTAATAAAGGACTCCGGTCTTATTGTCGAAAGAGGCCAGTCTGTCCAATAAGTTCTCGGTGGAAATGGAGGTGGTAGACAGTGGCTCGAATTGGATGCCCGGAAAATCTTTCCGTAGCACGGCCTCTACATCCGCTTTCGTTTGCTGGCTTATATAACGGCGGTCAAAAATAAAGGCCAGTTTGGTTAATTCCGGTTGTAGCTTTTTGATTAGCTCGATCGTTTGCTTGATATAGACTGGGTATTTTATAAAAGTGGCGTTATAGTCTTTTACTACGTCCGTGATGGGAACCAGCGTATCGAGCACGTTTTTATCTAGGTCTATCAGGTACTCTTCTTTCGGGTACATATAATCTCTGGCGTAGCAGATGATAGAGGGAATATCTTTCCATTCCTTGTCAAACAACGGGCGGGCGACAAGCCAAGAGGGATCTCCTATGCATACGACTAAGGTGGGTGGCACGGGAACTCTCTCTAGGATCATTGTTCTCTTCTCTTGAAACCCTTCCATAGTGCGGATACCGGGGATCTGTAAGGGAATCGCCTTTACGGTAAACCCTTCCTCCCCGAATTTTCTTTCTATATCAAGATAGGTCTGTTTTGTCCAGCTTTCCTCGAAGTTGATGGAGTGCAGTACGACTATAGACGGTTTCTCGCCGGAGCCTCGTGCGCTCATGTTCAAGTGGACCGTTAGTATAATAAAAATAAAAAGAATGATATTTCTCATGGCCGTTAATTCTAAGCGATATATGTAGCAAACGTGATTCTGGTAGCAAATGTAGTGATTCCGCTTTATTAAGCAAGAGGTTTGCCTGAAAATAAAGGTTTTATATGTAGTAAAATGGTAATAGTTCCATCTTGATAGGATAGCCTTTTCGCCCTTGTTTGCCTATTCGGAGATTAATACGTAGCTTTGAGCCAATAAAGTGGTATTTTTATGAAGAATAATGATTGGAAAGATCGATTAGGCGTGATGTACTCCACGAATCCCGATTTTCAATATAATACGGGAGATACGGAAGAGGAAGATACGTTGCCGAAGGAGAAACAAGCTTTGCGCATATCCTTGGATAAGCGGAACCGGGGAGGGAAGATGGTTACCTTGATCACCGGGTTCCGGGGCACTTCCGAGGATCTGACCGCCTTGGGGAAACTCTTGAAAGTGAAATGCGGCGTAGGCGGTTCCGCTAAGGACGGGGAGATAATCATCCAAGGTGACCTGCGTGCCAAGGTGTTGGATATCCTCCGGAAAGAGGGCTATTCGAAAAGCCGTACGATCTAATCCCCGATCGCTATGCTAACAATCTATAGGGCTTCCGCCGGGGCGGGCAAGACGCATAAGCTGACAGGGGAGTACCTGATGTTGCTCTTCTCCCAGCCGGGCGCTTATCGCCGGATCTTGGCCGTGACGTTTACGAATAAGGCGACGGATGAGATGAAAACCCGTATCGTTCAAGAACTTTATCACCTCGCTTCCGGCCGTGCGTCCGATTATATCCAGCTACTCTCTTCCGCCTATTCCTTGACGGAGCGGCAGGTGAGGGAGCAGGCCCGGAAGATTCTGGTCGCTATCCTGCACGATTACTCCGCTTTTAATATCAGTACGATCGACCGCTTTTTCCAGCAGACCATGCGTGCCTTTACACGCGAGATTGGTTTACAAGGTGGTTATGGCATCGAGATGGACCAAGAACTGGTCTTGACCGAGGCGATCGATAACCTGCTGGCCGATCTGGAGAAGCCGGAGAGCAAAGATTTGCTAGGTTGGCTGCTGCGTTTCGCCGAGAACAAGATCGAGGATGGAGGCGGCTGGAGTTTGCGGCAAGACATCATGTCGCTCAGCCGGGAGGTCTTTAAGGAGAGTTATAAGGCATTTAGCGAGGAAGTAGGTAAGGATATCGCGGATAAGCAGGCGCTCGATGCCTATAAGAATGAGCTATACGCCATTATCCGCTCCGTAGAGGCGGAGGCGAAACGTTTAGGTGAGGAGGGAGTGGCGTTGCTGAAACAGTTCGCCTTACAACCCTCGGATTTTAAGGGAGGAAGTCGTTCCCCGTTTTTCTATTTCGAGAAGCTGGCGAAAGGTGAGATGAAAGAGCCGACAGCCACGTTCCAAGCTTTGCCGGATAATCCGGATGCCTATACGACCAAGACGACTCCACCGGGTCTCCGGCAGATCATCGGGTGTGTATATGAGGAAGGGTTGAATGCCTGCGTAAAGAATATCGTATCCCTGTTCGCCAACCTGACGGCCTATAACACGGCCCGGGAGATCGTACGTTATTATTATACGTTAGGGATCTTAACCGATATCTCCCGGCAAATCGCCTTTTACCGGGAAGAAAAGAATGTCATGCTGATCGCCGATACGACCGAGTTGCTGAATAAGGTCATCAGCGGCAGTGACGCCCCCTTTATCTACGAGAAGACGGGTACGCACGTAGATCATTATATGATCGATGAGTTCCAAGATACCAGCGGCATGCAGTGGAATAACTTCCGCCCCTTGGTGGAGGAGAGTCTGGCGAATGGCCGGGCGAATCTGATCGTTGGCGACGTGAAACAAAGTATTTATCGTTTCCGTAACTCGGATTGGAAGCTATTGGACGAGCAAGTCCGCAGGGATTTCGAGGACGAGCAAGTCCGTGAGGATACCCTAAAGGATAATTGGCGAAGCTGCCGCCATATCGTGGAGTTTAATAATGCGTTCTTCACCGCCGCTCCGGCGATCCTGCAGGATCTATATAATGAGGCGTTGAAAAACTCCTCATTAAGCGAGGAAGAGCGCACGGCCTTTTCCGCGAGGATCATGGCGGCCTACGACGATAGTTCCCAGCGTGTCCCCCCGCCCTTCCAGAAGAAGGATGGACATGTACGGATCGATTTCCTCTCCGGTGATGAGGATAAGGACTGGAAACAGGAGGCGATGGAGCGATTGCCCGCTACCTTGGAGCGCTTGCAGGATAGCGGTTACGCGCTAAAAGATATCGCCATACTCGTGCGTACCAATCAAGAAGGTGCTTTAGTGGCTGATACGTTGCTTGCCTATAAGGAAGAGCATCCGTCCGACCGATACAATTACGATATCATCTCCGATGATGCCCTGTTCGTGGGTAGTTCTCCGGCGGTCCGTTTCCTGATCGCCGTATTGCGCTATTTGCGAAATCCGGAGGACCGGACGAACAGGAAATTGGCGATGTATGCCTATCAAGTATTAACCGGAAAATTTGGGGAGAGCGAGGCGGACGAGTCTGTTTTTCAAAACCTTCAGTCTATCTCCCGGCAATCCTTGTACGAGGTAACCGAAGGGCTCTTCCGTAACTTCTCCGCTTACTTCCCGGAAACGGAACAGGTATTCGTGCAAGCCTTTTTGGATATGGTTTCCGAGTACGCCCAAAAAGAAAGCGCGGATTTGAACCGTTTCTTGAGATGGTGGGACGAGACCGGTTATCGAAAGACGATCGCTACCCCGGATGGGCAAAACGCTATCCGCATCTTGACCGTACATAAATCCAAGGGCTTAGGTTTTAAGGTCGTTATCATTCCTTTCGGGGACTGGGAGATCGACCATAAGCCGACAAAGCCCGTTATCCTTTGGTGCCACCCGGAGAAGAAGCCGTTTGACCGCCTGCACTTAGTTCCTGTCCGTTACGGACAGATCCTGAGTAGCACGATTTTCGCCAAGGATTATTTCAAGGAGCGCTTGCATGCTTTCATCGATAACTTGAACACCTTATACGTCGCTTTTACCCGTTCGAAAGAAGAACTGATCGTATTCTCCCCCCGTCCGAGGAAGATCAACAAGGAAGGTAAGGTTGAGAAGATAACTTCCATCGCCGATCTATTGTGGGCGGGGGTGGAGACGGATATCGAGGATGATACCTTTGAAAGGGGCGAATGGTGGCATCCAGCTTCGGGTAGAACGGCAGAAGATACCCTGGAGGAAATCCCCATGAGCCGCCTGTATTCCGTTTCCCCGGATGATCGTTTACAATTACGCCTGCATGGGAAAGGATTCTTTTTCGATAATGCCAGGCGGAAGCACGGTACCTTGATGCATGAGGTATTGAGCCGGATACGTACGCCGAAAGATATTCCCGCTTCGGTCGAAAGTTATCGGTTAGCCGGGGTGATTAACCGGGAGGAAGCGGCGGAGTTGATCAGCCGTCTGGAAGAATTATTGCAAGCGGAGGAGGTAAAGGCTTGGTATGATGGTTCCGCCCGTGTCTTGAATGAAGTGGATATCCTGTTCGGTAAAGGCTTGTCTAAACGCCCGGACCGGGTGATAATAAAAGGAGGTAAGGTTATTGTCGTGGATTATAAATTTGGCGAACGGCAAGATAAGCGCCATCCTAATCAGGTAAGAAATTACCTGCAATTAATCCGTAAAATGGGTTTCGAGCGGGTCGATGGATACCTTTGGTACGTAGAGTTAGGTAAAATAGAGGCAGTGAATAAGTGATATATTTTTGATATTCGGTAAAAATGAATATTTTTGCAAATTCTTACGATAAATACTCGATTAGATTAAAGAATGAAAGTACATAAAGAAGGAACCGGTTTACTGCTTACGTTGTTTACAATATTATTTATTGTGAATATAACTTTGTACCATACGGTAGGTAAGGGTATGCTGTTTTATTCTGTCGCTTTTGTTTCTACCGTATTGTTCCTATTGGTATTAAACTTCTTCCGTAGTCCTTTCCGCCGGTTTCCTTATGATTCGGAAGGCTTGGTGATCGCTCCCGCCGACGGTACGATCGTTGCCATCGAGGAAGTGATGGAGAACGAGATCCTTCATAAGAAGTGCCTACAGATATCTATCTTTATGTCTATCTTCAACGTGCATGCTAATTGGTTTCCCGTAAACGGTACCGTTAAGCATGTTTCCCACCAGAACGGGCGTTTTATGGCGGCTTATCTGCCGAAGAGTAGTACGGAGAACGAACGTTCGGCGGTCGTGATTACCACGAGGAACGGGGTGGATGTCTTGGCTCGTCAGATTGCCGGGGCGATGGCACGCCGCATCGTTACGTATGCCAAGCCGGGAGAGAAATGTCATGTGGACGAGCAAATGGGGTTTATTAAATTCGGTTCTCGCGTGGATGTCTACCTGCCGGTAGGAACAGAGGTGTTAATAGAGATGGATCAAAAAGTAACAGGCAATCAAACGCCTATAGCCCGTTTGTCAAAATGAGTATAAGAAAACATATTCCTAATACAATTACGTGTCTAAGCCTTCTGTCCGGTTGTGTCGCCAGTGTTATGGCCTTGCACGGAAATCTTTTATCTGCGTTGATTTGGATTATTATAGCCGCGGTCTTTGATTTCTGCGATGGCTTTGCCGCTCGTTTATTGAAGGCTTACTCGCCGATGGGAAAGGAATTGGATTCCTTGTCGGATATGGTAAGTTTCGGCTTCGCTCCGGGCATGGTGGTCTATTGGTTGTTGGGAGAGGCTTCTACGGCTTTGCCTTTTGGCTCTTTGAATACGTATATCCCTTATCTGGCGTTCGTGATCCCTACGTTTTCAGGTTTGCGTTTGGCTAAGTTCAATATTGATGAACGGCAAACTACCTCGTTTATCGGCTTGCCGGTTCCGGCGCATGCTTTATTTTGGGCTTCGGTGGGATATTCTGTTTTACCGGTTATCCATGCGAATGAAGGCTTGTTCGTGTTGGTGACTGTTATCTTGGCGTTTATTACCTCCTTGCTGTTGGTGTCTGAGATACCGATGTTCTCGCTGAAGGTGAAATCCTTAGCGTGGAAGGGTAATGAGCTTCGCTATATATTGATCGCTTGTGCCATTATTTTCGTGGCGTT
>OHKD01000403.1_pt1 | contig 17838 bp, 16 predicted proteins | sample 1568801 | NCBI WGS metagenome assembly OHKD01 (sample SAMEA3879525, study PRJEB24766) | human gut metagenome | biome: human-associated habitat; feature: feces | place: USA | collected 1985/1987
CCGATACGGCCGAGCCGCTCAAGATCGGTGTGCTCATCAGCGGTTCGGGTACCAACCTGCAGGCGCTGATCGATCTGATCGCCGCCGGCAAGCTCAACGCTTCGATTGAGCTTGTGGTGTCGAGCCGTCCTTCGGCTAAAGGTTTGCAGCGCGCTGAGCGCGCGGGCATCCAGACGCTCACGCTGTCCAAGGATGTCTATGCCGACCCTATTGCCGCCGACGAGATCATCGCGCACGAGCTTCTCGAGCGCGGCTGCGAGTATGTGGTCATGGCCGGCTACATGCGCATGGTGCACACGCCTCTGCTGGCGGCGTTTCCCAACCGCGTGGTCAACTTGCATCCGGCGCTGCTGCCGAGTTTTACCGGTGCGCATGCGATTGACGATGCCTTTGCGCGCGGCGTCAAGGTAACTGGCGTGACCGTGCATTTTGCCAACGAGATCTACGACAACGGTCCCATCATCGCCCAGCGTGCGCTGGCTGTCGAGGAGGGCTGGGATGTCGATACGCTCGAGGAACACATTCACGCGATCGAGCACGTGCTGTATCCCGAGGTCGTGCAGATGCTCGCCGACGGCCGCGTTCACGTGCTGGAGAGCGGCAAGGTCGCAATTGACGCGCCTCGCGGCTAGCGGCGCACAGTACAATTTGGCCGAGTAGTCAGGGTGGTCATTGGTGCCAAGGCGCGCGTGGCCACCTTTTGTTTTGGGTAGTCATCAGGGACGGTCTTTAACGACTGGTCATTCAAGAACGCCTCCGATGAATAGGTGAGAGAGGTGAGTGCATGGCGGATAACGAAGCGCTGTTTACGCCTGAGTTGGTGTTTTTTGATTGGGAGTGTGCGACGCCGGATGAGGTGTTCGCGCGGCTCGAGGGCGAGCTTGCACCACGTGGCTACATTGTATCCGGTTGGCTCGACGCCGTTCGCACGCGTGAGGATGCCTATCCCACGGGTCTTGCCATGCCGGCGGCAAACATTGCCATTCCGCATACCGATCCGGGGTTTGTGGCCAAGCCCTATATCGCGGTGGTGAAGCCCGCCGCGCCCGTGACATTTAACGCTATGGCTGGCATGGGCGCTCCGGTGCCGGCGCAGATCGTCATCAATCTGGGCATCGCCGAGCCGGGCGGCCAGGTCGAGGCCCTGCAGGCACTCATGAACATCTTTATGGGCGCCGATGCCGCAGCCGACGTGCTCGGCCAGACCACGCCCCAGGGCATGGTCGACGCCATCCGCCGCCACTTCTAAGGTGGGGCTGAGTCGGTACTTGGGGACTGTCCCTAACTGCCGGCTGCCAGAGCTGTCCCCTTTGCACCAAAATGGTGCAGATTAACCTGTCCCCAACGCACCAAGCGTGCCGCGGGGGCTGCGTTGTGACACAATGGCGTTTGTTCGATTCGTTATGCGAAAGGCCAACTATGGCAAATAAGAAAAAGAACTCCGAGGCCGCGCCGACGCCCGAGCAGCAGGCCCGCGCTGCCTCCAGCTCTCGCAAGAAGCAGCGCAAGACGTACGCGTCTAAGACCGTCAAGATCGTCCTGGTGGTCATCGGCGTGCTGGCGATGCTGCTTTCCGTCTCGGCGATGGCGTGCTCCGGCCTCATGTCGCAGGCTGAGGACACCTCGGGCTACAAGCTGACCGGCGGTGTTGCTGCTACTATCAACGGCACCAACCTCACCGAGGACACCGTGACCAAGCAGATCATGAGCATGCGCACGTCCTACGGCTACACCAAGGACAAGGACTGGGCGCAGTATCTGGTTGACAACGACCTCACGCCCAAGAAGTACCGCAAGCAACTTATTGACTCCTACGCGCAGCAGATTCTGCTTCAACAGGCACAGAAGGAGAACGGCGTGACGGTGTCGGATGAGGAGGTCGAGAAGGCATGGAAGGACGCGTGCAAGAGCGCGGGCGGTGCCAAGGCCTTTAAGAAGACCCTCAAGACCTACGGCTATACCGAGGACACCTACAAGGACTCACTCAAGGAGAGCCTGGCGCAGCAGAAACTCAAGGATGCCGTCGCGCCCACGAGCAAGCCCAAGGACAGCGAGATTGTCGATTACATCAACGAAAATCTGTCCAGCTACAACGACGCCCGCCGCTCGTCGAACATCCTGATCAAGGTTGATTCCGACGCTTCCGACGAGGACAAGGCTGCCGCCAAGGCCAAGGCGCAGGAGTGCCTGGACAAGATCAACTCCGGTGAGCTGAGCTTTGAGGATGCCGTTGAGCAGTACTCCGAGGACGCCGGTTCCAAGGAGAAGAAGGGCGATGTGGGCTGGGATAAGCTCACCACCTTTGTCGACAGCTACCAGACGGCGCTCGAGGGACTCAACAAGGGCGACGTGAGCGAAGTCGTCGAGTCGACCTATGGCTACCACATCATCAAGTGCACCGACTACTTCCATGTCGATAATCAGGTTGATGACATCAACCAGGTGCCCGAGGCCATCAAGAAGTATGTCTCCAACGTGGTGAAGACGCGGGCGGCCAGCACCGCGTACAGCGAGTGGCTGGAGCAGTACAAGAAGGATGCTGACATCACCGTCAATCCCATGCCCAAGGACGTACCCTATAACGTGAGCCTGAAGGGCGTCACCAAGAGTTCGACCGACGATTCGTCGACGGCTGAGTAACCATGGGGCGGTGCTCGCGTGAGTGCCGCCCACGCTATTAGAGAGGATTTGCAGATGACCAACGAAGAGCTGCAGAAGGAAATGATCGCTGCCATGAAGGCCAAGGACAAGGTTCGCCTGTCCATCATTCGCCAGGTTAAGGCCGAGGTGAAGAATATCGAGGTTAACGAGCGCCGCGATGTGACCGAGGAAGACGTCAACAGCATGATCAAGCGTCTGATCAAGCAGACGAGCGAGACGCTGGAGATGTCCATTAAGGCCGGTACCGACCAGGACCGTACCGACAACCTGACCGAGCAGGTCAAGATTCTGGAGAGCCTGCTGCCCGCGCAGGTTTCCGGCGAGGAGCTCGAGGCCCTGATCGAGCAGGTCATCGCCGAGCTGGGCGCCACGTCCAAGAAGCAGATGGGCCAGGTCATGGGGGCACTCGGCAAGGCCACCGGCGGCAACTTCGATAAGCCTGCCGCGGCAAAGATCGTCGGAGCCAAACTCGCGTAACGGCTCGACGCTGCAAACCCGTACACGCGGCAATCTGACGTTCAATTTCAAGGGCGCGACCATAAGGTCTGCGCCCTTTCATTTCACGTCACCTTGCTCGCGTGTACGGGTTTTCGCTGACTTATGCTCAACAAGGGCGGTTGTATTATTTTCGGCACTCATTGGGGACAGACTTAAATGAGTGCTCAATGAGCAGGTACTCATTTAAGTCTGTCCCCAATGAGTGGGTTAAAGGTTGCGGGTTCTTTACAGGAATGTAGTGTGGGCTGCGGAAACGTGGTTCTTTCCGTACAATAGTGCAACTCGTGTAAACGCAGGGAAGGGACATTCATGGCAGACATGATCGAGATCAAGCATCTCAACAAGTACTTTGGCGACCTGCATGTGCTCAAAGATATCAATCTCACCGTCAAGCGCGGCGAGAAGCTCGTAATGATCGGGCCTTCCGGCTCGGGTAAGTCGACGCTCATCCGTTGCGTCGATTATCTGGAGGAGCCCACGTCGGGCGAGGTTGTCATCGACGGTACGCCGCTCACCAAGAAGAATCACCTGGAGATGGCTCGCAAGTATAGCTCCATGGTGTTTCAGCAGTTCAACCTGTATCCCAACATGACGGTGCTGGGCAACCTGACGCTCGCGCCCATCAAGCTGCAAAAGAAGAGCAAGGAGGAGGCGACCGAGATCGCCATCGCCGCGCTCAAGCGCGTTGGCATGGCGCATAAGGCCGGCGAGTATCCGCAGAACCTCTCGGGCGGTCAGCAGCAGCGCATCGCCATCGCCCGTGCCCTGTGCACCAAGCAGCCCATCATCCTGTTTGACGAACCGACCTCGGCGCTCGACCCCGAGATGGTCCAGGAAGTCCTGGACGTTATGATTGAGCTCGCGCAGGAGGATATCACCATGATCTGCGTGACGCATGAGATGGGCTTTGCGCGCCAGGTGGCCGACCGCGTCATCTTTATGGAGGACGGCCGCATCCTGGAGGAGGGTACGCCCGAGCACTTCTTCGATAACCCCGAGAACCCGCGTTGCCGCGAGTTCCTGTCCAAGATTCTGCACTAGGCGCGGTGGTGGACATGACGGATATGACGAGGGCGGCCGTGTCGCGCCGTCACTTTTTGCAGCTGGCGGGCGCCGGTATGCTTGCGCTGACGGGGACCGCGCTTACCGGTTGCGGCAACTCCACCAGCGGCGAGGGCTCCGAAAAGGGGTCCAAGCTTGCGGCCATCAAGTCACGTGGCCATCTGAATGCCGGCGTTAAGAAGGACGTTCCCGGCTATGGCTATTACGACACCGCCAAGGGCCGCTTTGAGGGCATGGAAGTCGATTTGTGCTACCAGATCGCCGCTGCCGTCTTTGGCGTGAGCTACAAGGAGGCCCGTGCCCAGGAGCTTGTCGAGTTTACCGACGTAACGCCCAAGACGCGCGGCCCGCTGATCGATAACGGCCAGCTCGACGTAGTCGCGGCGACCTACACCAGCACCGACTACGTGGGACTTATGGTCAAGAAGCGTTCGGGCTTTACCTCGATTGAGGATCTGGACGGCAAGGTCATTGGCGTGAGCCAGGGTGCTACCACGCAGGGCCTGATTGAGCAGATGATCAAGGACAACGGCTTTAGCTGCAAGCCCGAGTTTAGGGCCTTTAGCGGTTACCCCATCATCAAGAGTTCGCTCGACGCCGGCAATATCGACGTCTTTGCCATGGACCGCTCCACGCTGGCCGGCTACATGAACGAGACCGTTGAGCTGTTGCAGCCCGAGGTCAAGTTTGGTGAGCAGGGCTACGGCGTGGCGACCAAGAAGGGCTGCGACCTTTCGGCCGTGGTCGATCAGGTGATTTGCGATCGCCTGGCCGACGGCTGGCTCGACCAAGAGGTCAAGACCTGGGGTCTTGTATAGGCGCATCGTCCAAGGAAGGAATCAAATGCTCGAAGGATTATTTGACGCCGACCGTTGGTCGACGACATTTCAAAACATGGGGCCCTTCTGGGAGGGCTTTGGCGTGACGCTGCAGGTGGTCGTTGCCGGTCTGCTGCTGTCGCTGGTGCTGGGCACGCTGCTGGGCGTGTTCTCTACCACTCGCTCGCGCGTACTGCGCGCCATAAGCCGCGTGTACGTGGAGTTTTACCAGAACACCCCGTTGCCCGTGCAGGTGCTCTTTATGTACATGGCCGGTCCGCAGTTTTTGCAGGCCATAACCGGTGCCGACCAGCCGGTGCGCATTGTGCCGTTCGTGCTGGGCTTCTTGGGCGTGGGTCTGTATCACGCGGCCTACATCTCGGAGGTCATCCGCACTGGTATTGAGGCGGTTCCGCGCGGTCAGATGGAGGCGGCCCAGAGCCAGGGCTTCACCCGTGCGCAGGCATATTGGTACATCGTGCTGCCCCAGACATTCAAGATCATTCTGCCGCCGCTGTGTAACCAGGCGCTCAACCTGGTCAAGAATACGTCGGTGCTGGCGCTTGTAGCCGGCGGCGACCTTATGTACCGTTCCGACAACTTTGTGAGTCTGTACGGTTACCTGCAGGGATACATCGTCTGCTGCCTTATGTACTTCATCATCTGCTTTCCGCTCGCCATGCTGGTGCAGTGGCTCGAGCGCCGCTCCAAGGAGCGTCCGCGCGGCGTGAGCTTGGCCGAGCTGGGGCTCGACAACGTAGAGGAGGCCTAGCGCATGGAAATCTTCAACGCGACCAACCTGCTCTACATCTGGGGCGGCTTTGTTAAGACCATCGAGATCTCGGCGCTGTCGATCTTTTTCTCGCTCATCCTTGGCACGGTGCTGGCGCTCGTTAAGAGCTATGCGCCCCGCCCGTTCCGTATTTTGGTGAGCGCCTATATCGAACTGTTCCGTTGCACGCCGAACCTGCTGTGGATCCTGTTTATCTACTTTACGGTGCAGGGTTTGGACATTGTGATTTCGACCATCGCCTTTACGTTGTTTACCAGCGCTGTTATGGCCGAGATTGTGCGCGGCGGCCTCAACTCGATTCCGCGTGGCCAGTTTGAGGCGGCGCAGAGCCAGGGCTTCGGCTTCTTTGCCACCATGCGCTACATCATTTTGCCGCAGACGTTTAAGACGATCATTCCGGCGCTGTTTAGCCAGTGCACGACCGTCATTAAGGACAGCTCGTATCTTTCGGGCATTAACGTGGCCGAGCTCATGTACACGGCAAACGTGGTGATGGCCCACGCGATCGACCTGTCGCAGGTGCTTATGCTCTACGGCCTGGTGTTTGCGATGTACTTTGTGCTCAACTTTGGTATCTCGCTGCTGGTTCGCGCATATCAGAGGCGAATGGTGGCAGCGTAGAATGTGGCAAAGGGACAGCCCCTTTGTCACATAGAGAAAGGAATCGCGATGAGCGATCTGGAGAATAAGAAGAGTCCTGTGGTCATTACCATCGCGCGCGACTTTGGCGCCGAGGGCCACGAGATTGGTCGCATGCTTGCCGACGAGTTGGGGATTCCGCTGTACGATAACGAGCTGCTGGTGCGTGCGTCGCTGCGCGCGGGCGAGTCGCTCGACAAGATGGCTGCCTACGACGAGCGCCTGGCCGTGGAGAACATGGCGTTTCTGCCCGACCGCTACGATGCGCGTTCGTACTCGGACAAGTTGTTCCAAAAGATGAGCCAGGTGATTTTGGATCTGGGCGAGACTGAGAGCTGCATTATCGAAGGCCGTCTGTCCGATTACCTGCTGCGCAACAATCCCAATCACATTGCCGTGCTGGTGACCGCGCCCTTTGAGGATCGCGTCGAGATCGTGCGCAAGAAGCGCGGCCTCAACAAAAAGAAGGGCGCCAAGCTGGTCAAGCAGCAGCAGAAGGCGCGCGAGGCGTTCTATAAGCGCTACAGCGCCGGAAAGTGGAAGATGACGAGCGGCAAGGACATCGTCGTCAACCGCGCCAAGCTGGGCCGCGAGGGCTGCAAAGACGTTATCGCCGCAGCCTACCGCTACAAGGTGACGCAGCTCGAAGGCTAAGCGACCAAAACCACCACAAAGGTCCTGTCCCCATCGTGGTGGCTTGGGCGGTCGGCATGGAAAAAAGTCCCCGCCGGGCGTGTGCTCGACGGGGACTTTGCCGTTTGGTGGCTAGCGCTGTAGGTGATTACTCGCCCAACAGGCTCTTGGTGATGGAGGCAGCGGCCTTCTTGCCGGCGCCCATCGCCAGAATGACCGTAGCGGCACCGGTGACGATGTCGCCGCCGGCCCAGATACGGGGATCGGTGGTCTGGCCGGTCTCCTCATCGGCAACGATGTAGCCCCACTTGTTGAGCTCCATCTTGCCGCCGATCTTCTTTGCGAAGGGGTTGGCGTTGGTGCCGATAGCCGAGATCGCGACGTCGCAGGGGATCTCCTCGATGGCGCCCTCGATGGGCACCGGGCGACGACGGCCGGACTCGTCGGGCTCGCCGAGCTCCATCTTCTGGACCTTGACGGCGCACACGGAGCCATCCTCGCCAGCGACAAACTCGAGCGGGGAAACGAGCGGCAGAACCTCGACGCCCTCGGCCTTGGCGTGGTGCAGCTCGGCACGACGGCAGGGCATCTCATCCTCGGTACGACGGTACGCGATAATGGCGTGCTCGGCGCCCAGGCGCTTGGCGGTACGGACGGCGTCCATAGCCACGTTGCCGCCACCAAAGACAACGACGTTCTTGCCGTGCTTGGTGGGGGTGTCGTACTCGGGGAACTTGTTGGCCTTCATCAAGTTCACGCGGGTGAGGTACTCGTTTGCGAAGAAGACGTTGGGCAGGTTCTCGCCGGGGACGTTGAGGAACTTGGGCAGGCCAGCGCCGGTCGCCACGTAGATGGCGTCGAAGCCCTGCTCGAACAGCTCTTCGGCCGTGGCCATGTTGCCCACGACGGAGTTGTACTCAAACTTGACGCCCATGTCCTCCAGGCCGTCAATCTCGCGCTTGACGACCGCCTTGGGCAGACGGAACTCGGGGATGCCGTAGACCAGCACGCCGCCGCCGGTGAAGAATGCCTCAAAGACGGTGACGTCAAAGCCGTTACGGGCGAGCTCGCCGGCGCAGGTGATGCCGGACGGGCCGGAGCCGACGACGGCGACCTTCTTGCCGTTCTTGGGGGCCATCTTGGGCGTGGAGGCGAGCTCGGGGCGGTCACCCAGGAAGCGCTCGAGCTGGCCGATGGCCACGGGCTCGGACTTCTTACCACGGATGCACTTACCCTCGCACTGGTTCTCCTGCGGGCAGACGCGGCCGCAGATGGCGGGAAGCATGGAGTCCTCGCGGATGGTATCGAGGGCGCCGCCGAAGTCCTTCTCGCGGATCTGCTCGATAAAGCGGGGGATGTTGATGTTGACGGGGCAGCCCTCAACACAGAACGGCTTCTTGCAGTTGAGGCAGCGCTCGGCCTCGGCCAGCGCCATCTCCTCGGTGAAGCCCTTGTCGACGGGGCGGAAGTCGCAGGCGCGCTCGGCAGCCGGTTCCTCGTTATCGGGGGTGCGGGGCGACTTCATATCCGCAACGAAACGACCATTAACTAGTGGCATGCGCAGCTCTTTTCCTCATAGGCCTTGAGGGACTCGCCCTCTTCGGAACGGTAAGCGGCCTGGCGGGCACGAAGGTCATCCCAGTCGACCAGGGTGGCATCGAAGTCGGGGCCGTCGACGCAAGCAAACTTGGTCACGCCGCCCACCTCGACGCGGCAGCAGCCGCACATACCGGTGCCGTCAACCATGATGGGGTTGAGCGACGCGGTGATGGGGGTGTCGTACTTCTGGGCGGTGAGGGTCGAGAACTTCATCATCGGAACGGGGCCGACGCAGAAGACCTGGCTCACGGCCTTGTCCTGCAGCAGGCGCTCCAGCGGAGCGGTGACAACGCCCTGCTCGCCGTAGGAGCCGTCGTCAGTGGTGATGTGGATGTGGTCCTCGTCGAGGAGCTCGCGGAACTGGTCCTCCATGAGCAGGAGGTCCTTGGTGCGGGCGCCCATGATGGCGTGCACCTCGTGGCCGGTCTCGACCAGGTGCTTGGCGACCGGGAAGGCAATTGCCAGGCCGACGCCGCCGCCAATGACGGCGCAGGGGCCCTCGGCCATCTCGGTGGGAACGCCCAGCGGGCCCACGACGTCGCGCAGCGACTCGCCGGCCTCATAGGTGGAAAGCATCTCGGTGGTCTTGCCGATCACCATGAAGATGAACTCGACCCAGCCCTCGTCACCGTTCCAGCCGGCCAGGGTAAACGGGACGCGCTCGCCCGTCTCGTTGGCGCGGACCATGAGGAACTGTCCAGCGTGCGCATGCTTGGCGATTGCGGGCGCCTCGATGCGGAACTTGAACACCTTCTCCGAGAACTGCGTCTTCTCCAGGATCTTATACATAGAACCCCTCTCTTGTTAGGGCCGCCGAACCGTGCCTCCACGGAAATGGACGGTAGCCCGAGTAAAACCGTACGCGCACAGGCGTTGTGCAGACATACGGTGCAAATTATACCCTCATGGGCATGTCGCTTACGTGTTTCTTCGGCAGGTGGGAAAAGGGTTTATCCGGTTCGACCTACCAAAAAGAGACAGGTTTATTTTGGCAGGTTTTATCAGTCAAAACGGCAAAGGGGGCCGGCCTCGAGTATCGGTGAGGCCGGCCCCCTTTGGGGTGTTATGCGTGTATGGTAGCGCGGGGTTTATTGCGATGCGGGCACCGGGGCGTTTCCGTAGATAAAAGCTGCCAAAATAAACATCCCTTTTTGGTAGGTTTTAGTGCTTGCCGTTGGCGGAGGCGGCACCGTTGACGTGGTCGCGGGCATAGATCACGCCGTGCACGATTGCCAGGCCGGCGGCGTCGGCGGCGCGGGCGCAGGTGTCCTGGAAATCCTCGGCCTCGCGGGCGCGCAGCTGCTTGAGCACATAGTCGGCCACGGGCATTTTGCCGGGAGGGTTGCCGATGCCGGTGCGGATACGGCTAAAGTCGCGGCTGCCCATCTTGTCGATGATGGAGCGCAGGCCGTTGTGACCGGCATGGCCTCCGCCCACCTTGACGCGCACGTCACCGGCGGGAATGTCGAGCTCGTCGTGAATCACGAGCAGCTCCTCGGCCTTGATCTTGTACTCGCGGCAGAGCTTGGAGATGGGGCCACCCGAGGTATTCATATACGACTGCGGCTTGACCAGCACGATCTGGCGCTTGCCGCCCTCTTCCTCGGTATCGTTGATATTGATGAGCGCGACCTCGGCGCCTGCTTGGTTTTTCCAGTACGTGACGCCGGCCTGACGGGCCAGCTCGTCGATTGCTTTGAAACCAGCGTTGTGGCGGGTCTCGGCATATTCCTCGCCGGGGTTGCCAAGTCCGGCAACCATGCGAATCTTAAGCGGCTGTGCAGCTGCCATGTTCATCCTTTCGTTGATTTGTCGCCTGCTATGGTGAGCGACCCTGTTGCCGCTGTCAAATGGAGGGCAATTGAGGTTGTTTGGGGGCGTTTGGGCCGCCGTCAAAATCCGAGGTGGACAGTTAGTTCAGATCCGTATAAGTTCCGAGGACTCGAATTGTTCAATCCAATGCCGATGCGTTGTTTTGGAACTTTAGTTAGTCCATATGACGCTGTTTTGAAGTCTACCCTGCCTCCAAATAGGGCGAATGGTATAGAGATGGCGGCAAAACAGCCTAATTCAATGTGTTCATTTATACGTATTTGAACTAACTGTCCAGCCCTGCTCGACGGCGCACGGGTGATTCGTCGTTTAGACCGGCGCAAGGCCGATTCCGGCCCGCAGAGCGTTGAGCCAAGCGGCCTGACGCTTGCGATAGCCCTTGATGCGATATCGGAATCGGACTCCCGCGAGTCGATGCATCGTTTGGGCGAAGGCTTCGAGTGCAACAAGGTCTTTCATTTGGTCGCGATTGATAACCAGGACGTGGATGCCCATTGCCTTGAGGCCATTATTTCGATTGCCATCGTGGATGCGAGCGTTTTGAAGCTCATGCCCAATTCCGTTGTATTCGTTGTCGACTCTGGCTGCCGGGCAATATAGGTCGCAGATGGCGTAAGGGATGCCGGAGGACATGTTGACCGCAAGGGTGTCGAAATCGACACGGTAGTTGAGCAGCAGGCCTCCCATGGGCAAGCTGCAACACCCGAATCCGCCAAAGCGCATGGGTACGCCCAGGACGGCGAACATCAATGATTCCGCTGGGGATGCGGATCCGGCCCGGGCGAGTTTGACAGCCGTACGAAACGAGGCGTAGGAACTGCTTTTGGCAAACCGTGCGACTGCCTCGAGCTCTTCGATGGTTGTGGCGGGTTCGCATTTGTAGTGTGCCTGTTCGTAGCGGGTTTCGGCTTGCTTTTCGGGTGTCGGTTGGTCGCCCTGGCAATCGAGGTCGTCCATCGCTTCGAAGCTGTTGGCCTTGGGCCACGTGTCGTCGTAGGCGATGGGGTAAGTTGCCTCGGGCGGAAGCGAGTAGGTTCCGAGCAGCTCCATGAGAAGCATCAAGGTTTTGGCAACTGATTCATTTTTGGAACAAAGCATGGCTGTCATGGCAGGAGACGTTGCGTAGATGTCGGCCTCGACGTGCATAATTGCACCTTCAGGAAGCGGAGCGGAGAGAATATGCTGAAGAAGTCGCTTGTCGGGGCGTCTGTTGTCTTCGTTTGAAACGAGAAGATCGAGCAGTTCGGAATCATCTTCATTCCAGGCGTCGAGTATCGAAAGTGCGCCAAAGTCTATCGCGTCATTGTTGGGAATACAGCTAGCCAAGGCATGTGCTTGCTGTTCGCTATCAACGAAGTCCCAGGGTAGGGCAGAGTACGCCCGTCGAGCGCGACGAATTGCGCGAAGGGCGGAGAAATGTGAAATCACGGTCGTCATAGCTATAACGTACTAAGTTGGCGGCAGAATGCGACCGCCATACCGTTCTTTTCGCTTAGCGGGGCACTGCGCGCCATGAACGGCTGGGTGTTATGAAATCGGTGGAATCGGTTGAGGGGATTGCAGGAAATTGAGCTCTGCCGCGAAGGTTGACGATAGCTACTGGGCAGTTAGTTCAGATACGTATAAGGCGGCGGGTGTTCGAGGGCGATTTGAGGATAAATATGCAGCGGTTGTACTCGAAAACGATGAGCTTTGGACGGCATGGCATCCGCCGGGGAGCTCAGAAGGCTCCGAACGGTCCTTTGGAGCTTTAAAAAATACGTATCTGAACTAATTGTCCAGGGCGGGTTGGCGAGGGATAGAAAAAGGGTCGGAAGCGAGCTTCCGACCCTTTAAAAGCATCAAAGATGATGCGATGCGCGTTGGATTACAGCGCGAAGTCGCCGCCGACGAGCGTGGAGACGGGCTCCTCGTGGTAAACGGCGGAGATGGCCTGAGCGAACTCCTCGGCGACCGAGATGGTCTTGATCTTGCCGCCGACCTCGACGGGAATGGCATCGGTGACGAGGCACTCGACGATCGGGGCGTCGTTCAGACGCTCGATGGCCGGACCGGAGAAGATGCCGTGGGTGGCGCAGACGTAGATGTCGCCAGCGCCCATAGCCTTGAGCTCCTTGACGTTGGCGCACAGGGTGCCAGCGGTGTCGATCATGTCGTCGTTGATGATGCAGGTCTTACCCTTGATGTCACCGATGATGCCCATGACCTCGGCGGCGTTGTGGCGCGGACGGCCCTTGTGGGCGATGGCCAGGTCGCAGCCGAGCATATCGGACAGCTTCTTGGCGGCCTTGGCGCGACCCACGTCGGGGGAGACGACAACCAGGTTGTCGGTGTCGAAGTTCATGGCGTTGTAGTACTGGCCAAACAGCGGCAGTGCGGACAGGTGGTTAACCGGGATATCGAAGAAGCCCTGGATCTGGCCCTGGTGCAGGTCGAGGGTGATGATACGGTTGACGCCGGCACGCTCGAGCAGGTTGGCGACGAGGCGGGCGGTGATGGGCTCGCGCGGGCCGGCCTTGCGGTCCTGGCGGGCATAGCCGTAGTGGGTGATGACGGCGGTGATGGAGCGGGCGGATGCGCGCTTGGCAGCGTCGGTGGCGATGAGCAGCTCCATGAGCATGTCGTTGACGTTGCCGCCGGCCACGGACTGAATCAGGAAGACGTCGGCGCCGCGGACGGTCTCGTCGTAGCGGGCGTAAATCTCACCGTTGGCGAACTGCTTTAGCGTAAGGCCCGAAAGCTCGACCCCAAGGTACTCAGCGATCTTCTGAGCGAGGGGACGGTTGGAGGAACCGGAATACACGCGGATGGACTTGCGCATATTCTCCGACTTCTCGGGATCATTAATCGGCATTACCCTTCTCCTTTATACATCGAATGCCATATAGATGCCTTTTTGCATTGTAACCGCGCGACGGGGCTTATCGGGTCTTGATAACGTCTTTACCGTCAACGGACACGAACCGACCACTCATCCGGTTGCGCAGGTCACGATAGAAAAAGGAGCCGCCCCCATGGAACAGCTCCTTAGATGCTTGGTAAAACGTTATACCTCGTCGTCCTCGTGCAGACGGCGGCGATAATCGGCGGCCCAGCCCTCAATGTTTACCTGACGCGCGCGGCCCAGCCCGAGCGCGTCTGCCGGGACCGGCTCGGTGATGACGGAGCCGGCGGCCACGAGCGCGCCGTCGCCAATCTGGGCGGGTGCGACCATCATGGTGTCGGAGCCGATGAAGGCATCCTTGCCGATGACGGTCTTGTGTTTGCGCACGCCGTCGTAGTTGCAGGTGATGGAGCCCGCGCCCACGTTGACGCCGGAGCCCATGGTGGTGTCGCCGATGTAGGACAGGTGCGGCACCTTGGAGCCCTCGCCGATCGTGGACTTCTTGATCTCCACGTGCGTGCCGGCCTTGGAGCCGTCGAGCATGTGGGTGCCCGGGCGCAGGTAGGCGCGCGGGCCGCAGTCTACGCCGTTCTCGATGACGGCCTCGATGGCGATAGTCTCGTCGATGACGCAGCCGCTGCCGACGGTGGTGTCGGTGAGACGGCTGTTGGGGCCGAGCTGGCACTCCTCGCCTACGGTGACGTGGCCGATCAGGTGCGTCTGCGGCCACACGACGGTGTCGCGGCCGATAACGGCATCGGGGCCGATCCAGGCCTGCGTGGGGTCGATGAAGGTAACGCCCTCGGCCATCCAGTGCTCGTTGATGCGGTCGCGTGCGATGGCGGTAAGCTGTGCGAGCTGGATGCGGCTGTTGACGCCCAGGCCGTCGCGGTAGTCGTCGCAGTGGAAGATGGAGACTGCCTGACCATGGCCTTTGAGGATCTCGAGCATGTCGGGCAGGTAGTACTCGGACTGTGCGTTGTCGTTACCAATCTCGTCGATGTGGGCGGCGAGCTGCGCGCCGTCAAAGGCGTAGCAGCCGGCGTTGCACTCCAACAGTGTGGCAGCCTGCTCGGGCGTGCAGTCCTTCTGCTCGATGATGCGCTCGATCTGGCCGTCGGCGCCTAGCTTGATGCGGCCGTAGCCGAAGGGCGCAGGCGGAGTGAAGGTGAGCACCGCACCGGCGTGTGTGCCGTTGGCGACCGTGTTGGCGAAGGTGCGGATGGTGTCGGCCTGGATGAGCGGCAGGTCGCCGTTGAGCACGACGACGGGGCCTTGCGTGATGCCGCAGGCCTCGAGCGCGACCTTTACAGCGTGGCCGGTGCCCAGGCGCTCGGTCTGCTCGATGCACTCGACCTTGGTGGCGCTGTTGGCGTAGGCGCCGTCGATGAGGGCGCGCATCTCATCGGCGTGGCTGCCGATGACGACCACGACGCGGCTGCAGCCGGCCTTGATGGTGGCGTCGACGATCCACTGGACCATGGGCTTGCCCAGGATCTTGTGCGAAACCTTGCAGTGGTTCGACTTCATGCGGGTGCCCTCGCCGGCGGCGAGGATAATTGCGGTTGCGTCCATGTGATCTCCTGTTACGTTATAGAGACGTGTGTTTGGAAACGATACACGGCGCAATATGATACCGCAGGCATATGATGAGCGCGTAACGATTGGTTTGCGGCGGTTGAGGCTTGCGCCGCCGGCGTGGCGTTTGCACTGCTTGCGTGCGGCGTTGGCGGTGCTGCGGAGCTGGCGTTTGAGCGAGGGGGTGGGGGCGCCCGTGGATATCATGCGAGAGGAATCGGGTAACGAGCCCGTCGCGGCATTTTCGATGTCGCATCCGGCGGTGCCGGCGCTCTACATGGTGCTGACGCTGGGATTCACCATGTTCTCGATACAGCCGGTGCTGATTGCGCTGTCGCTTGCGGGCGGGTTGGCGTACGGGTTTGCGACGCGCGGCGCCGCGCGTACGTTGGGGGCGCTTCGCTGGCAGCTGCCGGTGATTTTGATTATCGCGCTGGTCAATCCTCTGTTTAGCGCCTCGGGCTCGACGGAGCTGTTTCGTATTGGCATGCGTGCGGTGTATCTAGAGAGCATGGTTTACGGCCTGTGCATGGGCGGGCTGTTTGTGGCGAGCGTGCTGTGGTTTGAGGCCGCGGCGTCGATGCTCGAATACGACAAGGTGCTCGCGCTGCTGGGTAATGCCGCACCGGTGATTGCGCTCATGATCTCGATGTGCATGAGGCTTATCCCGCAGTTTTTGCGCCGCGGTCGTACGGTGCTGGCGGTGCAGGATGCGATTGATGTGCCGGGCCGTGCGCCGGCCGACCCCGTGCGCTCGCGCCTGCGGGCGTCGAGCGTGTTGATGGGCTGGGGCATGGAAGATTCGCTGGAGCGCGCGGACGCGATGCGCTCGCGCGGGTGGGGTGCCGCGACGCGTCGTACGACGTATGCGCGGTATCGACTGGAGCGCAGCGACGTTGCCGCGCTGGTTGGGCTTGCGCTGTTTGGCGTGGTCACGGTGGCAGTGGCGTGGACCGCGACGACGCAGTATTCGTTTTATCCGCAGCTCTCGGTGCCGGCGCCGTGGCCGGGCTATGTCGTGTACGCTGCCTGGATGGTGCTGCCTTGCGCGTTGCACGCGATTGATGAGAAGAGGTTTGGCTGATGGCTCGGTTTGATAGGGGCCCGGCGGCGGGTGTGGCATATGGCTCGGCCGCGCCGGCGATTGAGGTGCGAGGCCTTAGTTTTGCCTATTCCGGGGCCGAGACACCGGTGCTCGAGGGGCTTGATTGGCGTGTTTCCCAAGGTGCGTTTGCACTGCTTGTTGGCGGTACCGGTTCGGGCAAGTCGACGCTGCTGTCGCTGCTCAAGCCCGAGATCGCTCCGGCGGGCGAGCGCACTGGCGATACGCGCGTGCTGGGCGAGAACGTTGCCGACATGGGCGTGCGGGCATCGGCGGAGCGCGTGGGCTATGTGTTCCAGGATCCCGAGAACCAGATCGTGTGCGAGACCGTGTGGCACGAGATGGCGTTTGGCCTGGAAAACTTGGGGCTAGCGCGTGATGAGATGCGCCGTCGCGTAGCTGAGACCAGCTATTTCTTTGGGCTGGAAGATTGGCTTCACCGCGATACTGACACACTTTCGGGTGGTCGCAAACAGTTGCTGTCGTTGGCGGCCGTTCTGGCGCTGCGCCCGCGCGTGCTGCTGCTCGACGAGCCCACGTCTCAGCTCGATCCCGTTGCCGAGAAGAATTTCCTGCACGCGCTGTTTCGTGTGAATCGCGAGCTGGGCTGCACGGTTGTTGTGGCGACGCATCAGCCGCGCCCAATGCTCGAATACGCGACGTGTGCGTACCGGATTGAGGGCGGTCGCGTGCGCGAGGTGGCGGATATGGCTTCTTTGGGACGCCGAGAATCGCTGTTTTCCGATGACATGTTGGGGTGGGGTGCCATCCGATGTGCAAAAAACGGAGTATTCAGCAGGCGTGAGGACAATTTGGACTCTCTGGAGCCGCCCGGGGACGCATCGAGCGCGAAAAAAAGTTCGGAATTGGACAAATCGTCCGAATTTGTGGCGCAAACGTCGCTCGAGAACGGCTCGGAAGCCTTCCCGCGCACGGATGGAAGCAGAATACTCCAAAAAATGCACGGCGGGTCGGCTACCACCCTGGCAGGGAGCTGGTTTCGCTACGATCGCGCGGGCGGTTGGGTGCTGCGCGGACTCGACGTGGCGTTTTCGGCCGGTGCGGTGCATGCGATCGTGGGCGGCAACGGATGTGGTAAGTCGACGATGCTCTCGGTGCTGGCGAAGACCGCCAAGCTGCAGCGCGGCCGCATGGTGCGCGGAGCGGCCTCGGCTGCGCTGCTGCCGCAGAACCCCAAGGCCCTGCTGGTTGCCGAGACGGTGCGCGACGAGCTGATGGAATGGGCCTCGACCTGCGGATATGACGAGAACTTGGCGCGGGAGCGTGCGGCGCAACTGGGATTGGACGGCCTGGAGACGCGCCACCCCTACGATCTTTCGGGCGGACAGCGCCAGCGCATCGGCATCGCGCGGCTGGCACTTCGCCGGTACGACCTCATCATCGCCGACGAGATCACCGCCAGCCTCGACCCCGACACCAGCGGACAGGTCATGGAAAATCTGCTCGCTCTCCCCTGCATGGTGGTGGCCATCACCCACGACGTCTCGGGGGCGTTCATGAAACAGTTTGACAAGGTATACCGGGTGGAGCACGGAAGCGTCACAAAAGCATAAAAGGAGAGCCTGTGCCGGGTTTCAGCACAGGCCCTCCTCTTGTTTTTACCGGTTATTTTGCCGCGTCGAATTCGGCCAGAATATCCTCCGTGGGAGCAGGGGTCACGAGGCTGATCACCGCGCAGACGGCCAGCATCTGGCTGTCCGCCGTGGACATCGTAGCC
>OHKD01000404.1_pt1 | contig 17756 bp, 14 predicted proteins | sample 1568801 | NCBI WGS metagenome assembly OHKD01 (sample SAMEA3879525, study PRJEB24766) | human gut metagenome | biome: human-associated habitat; feature: feces | place: USA | collected 1985/1987
ATTCGGAAGGATTGCTCGCCATCAAATACCGGGTGGAAAACAAGGACGGCAATATGAGCGGAGGCCCCATGTTCGTGCTGGAACGCGGTCTGAACAGCAAATGGCTGGGTACAGCCTTTGCCGTCTTCACGGCCATTGCCGCCTTCGGAATCGGCAATCTGACGCAAGGGAACGCGGCGGCGGAACAGCTCCACCACGCCTTTTCCATTCCCTTCTGGGGAACAGCCGCCGTTCTGACGGCATTGACGGCTCTGGTGATGCTGGGAGGCATCCAGGGCATTGCCAGGGTATGCGCTTTCTTCGTGCCGTTCATGGCCGTCATCTATATCATGGGATGCCTGTATATCCTGACCGTACAGGCAGAGTACATTATTCCCGCCATCCGGTATATTCTGGACTGCGCCTTCACGGGAGAAGCCGCCGCCGGGGGCGCAGCAGGAGCGGCCGTCATGGCGGCAATGAGAACCGGTGTGGCCCGGGGCCTCTTTTCCAATGAGGCCGGCCTGGGATCCGCAGCCATCGCCTCCGCCGCAGCACAGAACCGCAACCCCGTCAGGCAGGCGCTCATCTCTTCCAGCGGCCCCTTCTGGGATACCGTCATCATCTGCGCCCTGACGGGAATTGTGCTGACCACCAGCATCATCGCGCATCCGGACATTTCCTGCACGGACGGCCCCAGGCTTACTACGCTGGCATTCAGCAAAATTCCTTACATAGGCTCCCCTCTGCTCACGCTCAGCCTGGTTACGTTTGTAGTTTCCACCATTCTGGGCTGGTCCTACTTCGGAGAAAAAGCGCTGGAATACCTGGGAGGCATCCGGCTGATCATGCCTTACCGCGTCATCTGGGTGGCGGCGGTCTTCATCGGCTGCGTCTCTAAAATAGAACTGGTATGGATTTTTGCAGACTGCGCCAACGGACTGATGGCCCTGCCCAACCTCATTTCCCTGCTGGCACTTTCCGGCGTGCTTGTCCAGCAAACGCGGTACTACCTCTGGCAGCACAGGCTGGACGATTACGACGAATCCCACATACCGGAAGGAAAATAACGATTTTTTTAACTCGGATTCAAATAATTCTTGCCTTTCGGCTTCCGGTAGTATTTACTTCGCCGCGCAGTCCCTGCAAACCTAAAAGTCGCGTTCGTCTAGCGGTCCAGGACTCCCGCCTTTCACGCGGGCAACACGGGTTCGAGTCCCGTACGCGATGCCAATTTTCGTCAGCACACGACGGAATGGGTCTTGATTTTCCTACGTTTTGCGCAGTTTTGAGCGCACCTGAAAGCACCTGACAGAAAAAAGTACCCTGTACATGCGACTGTACATTGTCTAAGGACTGTACAGCACTATGGCAGGCATCATCAAACGCAACAATAAATGGGTGGCCGTCTTCCGGTCTCTGGACGGCAAAGAGCTGCGGAAAACCACCGGAATCGACGTGGTTCCCAGGGCGCTTCTCCCGGGAGCGAATAAGAAATCGGTCATGTCGCAAAATGAAGCGCGGGCGCGTCTCGTCGCCCAGGAGATGGAGAAGGAAGCCCGCTATGGGGTTTTTGACTTGGACAAGGTGAAGGCCATTGCCGGAGATCAAGCGGGCGTGCTGAAAGCCACCATGAACGGCATGACGGTGAGCCGGTTCCTGTTTGACTGGCTGGATGGACGGAAAAACAAGAAGCGGGCCTATGAGCGGGACGGCATGGCCGTCCGCCGGCTGCTGGCGTACCTCGGAGACCGACGGAATATGCCCCTGGCCGCCTTGAATAAAGGCATGGCTAAAGATTTTGTAGAAACTGAATTAGAGCGCGTTTCCGCAGGCACCGTCATCCGCTACGTGTCCACGCTTTCCACGGCGTTCAATGTCGCTGTAGACCGGGAGATCCTTTCCCGGAATCCGTTCCGGGGCGTCATGCCTTCCCGGTCGGACCACCAGGCGGAAAAGCAGCTGCGCGGCGCGTTCACGATGGAGGAAGTAAATACCATCATTGAATGCTTCCCGGACGAATGGCCGGATCTGGTGCGGGTGTGCCTCTACACCGGAGGCCAGCGCCTCGGAGACCTGGCGACGCTGAAATGGGAGCAGATTGACTTGAAGAACTCCTTCCTGTTCATGACCACGCAGAAGAGCCGGCGCCGCATGAACAAGCCGATCATCCAGCCCTTGAAAGAGGTGTTGGAAAGGCGTCTGCTCAACCGGGTGAACGATTACGTGTTCCCTTTGGCGGCACTTCGCCATGCCCATGCGGGCGGGCGTTCCGACAAGCTTTCCACGGAGTTCACCACACTCTTGAAAACGTACGGAATCATCCGCGAAATGCCCGGGGAAGTAAGAGGCGACCGTCACCGGCTTTCGGAAAAGAGCTTCCACAGCCTCCGGGCGACCGCCGTGACCGTCCTGCGCCTGGCCGGTGTGTCCCCGGATTTATGCCGCTTCATCGTCGGGCACGATTCCGAAGAAATTGAACGGGTCTATTTCCGTCCGGATTCTGCGGACGTCCAGGCGGCCATGAGCAAGATCGCAGTCGGCGTGGCCCGTTAGCCTCCTTCCCCTCCCTGATCATGTTGTTGACGTCAACAACATGATCCGTCTTCGTTTTGCGGGAAACGGTAGCGGAACAAGGCGTCCATCGCGCGGGCCCGCTCGGATTTCGGGATGTTCGTGGGACGCGGGTTGCCGAAGGTAACCACCCAGAAATCCGCGTATTTCTGCGGAGTCACGGCGATGCTGAACCAGTTCCAGGCCGTCCATTTCCCTTCCCGGTAAAAGGGCGTCCAGGGTTCATCAAGGCGGATTTGTTCCATGGGGAAGTGGTTCTGAACCGCCCGGCAGATGGTGAGGTCTTCCGGCGCGAGCGGAGGAAGGTCAGCCTGTTCCAGCTCCTTCGCCGCCAGTCTGGCCGCCCATCCTTTTATGGCGTAACACGGCCCATAGCCAGAGCGTTCGGAAGGATGGCTGGGGGCCTGGTAGCCGGAGGCATGGAGCGCCAGCCCATGGAGCTGCATGTCTCGGACCCAGTCCCCCGACAACAGGAGCGTGTCGGAGTCGATTTTGACGATGACGTCATCGTCCTCCGCTTCCCCGGCCAGCGTGGCAATAATTCCCCGGACGCACTCCGGGCCGCGCAGGTTGCCGCAGCGGGGGAAAGAACTCCGGCGATACCGCGCCCCATGCGCTACAAGGGCCCTCCTGGCCCCCGGGGGCACCGGGGCGGCGCTGTCGTCCACCACCGTAACTACCGCCTCCGGAAGAGCCGCCGCAGCGCACCGGACGCATACGAGAGCTTCATCGGCGTCGCCGGCATAAGTGAATAGGTAAATTCTGATCATGATGTTGTCTTGTTATGCTGGTCCGTAGGGGTAGAAGGTTCCTCCGAAGACCGGGATCTGAATCATGCCCAGGGCGTATTGCGTCACCTGGTCATCTTCGATGTCGGCAATCAGGAAAGTATAATCGAAGTTGACGTCAGGATGTGGGCCTGGTGTATAGTCTAACAGCGGAATCGGATAGACTGGGCCCGGAATGCCGGATACGTCAACGCCCGTTAATTGGGCTTCCTTGTCAAAGTGGACGTTAAGCCATACTTCCCCGCTGGTTTGGGTGAGCTGCACCCACGAGGACCCGGAACTGCCCCCCTGCGGGTATTTGCCGAGCAGATGCCCGTTCAGGTAGAGCGCGCCGGGCTTGATTTGCGCCCCGGTGATGGCTCCCTCCGTATCTTTCTGCACCCGCACCTGGAAGCCGTATTCCGGCGCGGGCGTGGCTTCTCCGGTGGACTTGGTAATATGCTGGCTGATGGTGGGGGATTCCGGCTTGGGGTCAAAGGCGTATTCCGTCGATTCCGGCGCGCCCTGCATGTTTTCCAGCGTGGAGGATCTGCGTGATGTGGCATTCACGCGCTTCAATTCTACCCATTCTTCAATTCCCAGTTGTTCCGGCGCTCCATAGGACAACGTGATGACGTTGGTCTGCAGGTCGCGGTTCACCGTCTGGATCATGGTGTTGATATTCTGCCATGCGGGATTTCCTCCCAGCAGCGAGACGCGGCGGCCCATGTATTGCCGCGTTTGAGCATCCCCCAGCGCGACAAAGGATATAGAGCCGTCCCAGGGCAATTCCTGCATGGATTCCCACACCGTTTTGGCAATGTCCCCATAGGGCACACCTTCCGACGGTTCCGGCGATTCCCCTTCTTCCGGCCCGTTGGAGGGCTGATCCCCGTTGTAGATGCCGTCGATGGGGTAGCTCGCAAAGGGGCGGTCCATGGTGACCAGATCCACCGAGAATTCTTCCCAAAAGCAGGGCACACCCTGCAAGGTCCCCACATTCTTGAATTTCTCCCGCCACTTGGCAGGGGCGCTTTCCGGGATGGCGAGACGCTGCTTGATGGTGGCATTGCACCACTGCGGCCGGATGGATTTGGTATGAATTTGCCCATCCGTCAGTTCATAGCCCGTGGCCGTGGTATTATAGCCTTTCGGTTTGTCTTCCTCCGTTCCGTCCCAGGGCTTCCCGGTGATGACAGGCTCCTGATCATAGGCCGCGAGGGCGTCCACGTCTTTCATCCATGGGAAATGATTTTTCCAGAAACTGTTGATCATGTCGTTCTGGTCAATCCGGGTCCCCGTCACTTTCATGCGCTGGTAGGACAGGCTGCCGGCCTTGGTTCCCTGTACCGGTTGAGGATCTTCTACCGGTTCTCCTGTAGAATTATACTTAGAATAATAGAAGTCTACGGACGTTCGGTAAACGATGGAATGCGGTAAGGTCGGGTCTCCGTCTTCCGGGTATTTGGACAGATAAGAGACGCGATAGCCGTTGCTTCCGGTGGTTTCGGCGACAATCGCCACGCAGGGAGGCACGAGGTCGGCCCGGGGGACCAGGGATACATCCATGGACTTGATTGTCGTCGTCGGCTGCAATGGCAGGGAGATAGGCGTCAGGACGTCATAGTCCGTGATGATCAGCTTGGGGCGCGTTCCGCTGTAGTCGTAGTACGTGGCCATGCGGGGCGACCAGCGGCGGATGGATTGAAGAAGGCTGCCCAGCGTATCGCATGAGGCATTCCACGGGATCAGCATGTTGTCGCTGCTGATCCGCAGTTCGTAGTCCGCGGGATGGTGTTTGGCCAGATTCAGCACCCGGGAAAGGGCGGAGGAAATGCTTATTTTGGGGACGATGCCGCCCCCTCCGCTGACTTTATTCCACATGGAAAAGACCGGCTTCCAGTTGGAATCAAGGGCAAAGCAGTTGTCCAGGTAATACCAGGGGTCGGAAAAGACGATTTTCCAGGCACGGGATGAACCGCTATAGGTCTTTTCGATGCTGGAAACGAGGCCCGCAAGAATGGTGTTCCCGTTTTGGGAGATAGTGACGGTATCGAATTGCTGGAAGGGCAAGACCTCGTCCAGCGTTCGGACAGGATAAACCGCGGTAATGGTGGAGGCGGCAAAACTTTGCTGGTCGTGGGTCAGGCTGGACGGCTTGAGATCCAGCAAATCATTGATGGTGATGTCGTGGTTCCTGCTGCTTGTAAAATGGTTAGTGGTTTATTTATTTCTTGTCGGCGATCTTTTGAAGCAATGTCAGAACCTTCGCAAACCAGAAGCAGACGAGGCAGGAGAAGGCTCCTGATAGCAAATAGATGAAGGCTAGTGGAAACTGATGATGATAAAAATTGATTAAAAATAATACAATACCAGCAATAATCGTCATTGCTCCCACTACTTGAAACAACCCCTCTACTGTAATTTTTAGAGGCTCTTGCTCATTCACCCAAGCAGGTTTTTTCTCTCTCTCATCTAAAATAAATTCAACAAATCGTTTCTTTTGTTGCCGCTCCGTTTCTTTTTCTTCTGATTTTCTGTTGGTATTTTTGGTAAGATGATAAACACTTCCAAACGATAGCCACTCTTGCCCTCCTTCAGGACAAACAAGCGTTTCTGAGAAGATTATCCCTTCCTTGTACAAGGCTTGAAGTTCTTCAAAAGAGTAAGGCCCCTCGGCATTATTTGAATTAGAAGCGACGTAATATTTAGTCATACCGATATGGTGCTATAAACTGGCTATGGCGCAAGCCTAAAAGCTGTTAATAGCTTCCGGCAAGCCTGTTTATTCCAGTTCTCAACCTTCCTTCACTCTTCTGTACTTTTTTCAAGATTTCCTCAAATTTAGCGTCTGTATATTTTTTTGTATCGGCTTGAACGGCATTTAGTTTAGCGACCTGCGCCGTTGCTATGGTTTCCAAATAATCCATCAATTTTTTAGTGTATTGTCCGCTTTCTCTCAATACGTTTCCCATAGCGTCAAACGTTCCCAGAAGTTCGCTTGGATCTATTTCTGTATCTGTTTCCGAAATGCTTTCCGCAAGGCGTTTCTTCCCTTCGTTCAAGGCTTCGCGGGCGGCAGAAATCCGGGGGCGTTGCTGGGCGGTAGGATGTTCGGGAACACCTTCAAGGGTAATGCCGCGGATCATTGCCTGCTGCCTCTCGGCAGTCTGCTTTTTCGCCTCCCTTTCGGCCTGTTCACGAGCCTTCTTTATTTTTTCTTCATTTCTTCGGGCTTCCTCCGCTTCTTCCCTGTCTCTTTGCAAGTTAAATGATTTGACCTTGCCGGCGTCTATTTGATTTTGAAGGGCTTCGGTTTGTTCCATGTCTTTTATGGACGCCTCCGCAGACGCCATAGCATCACCTAATGAACCGGCCTTTTTAGTTAAATCATCAAACTGTTTTTTCGCGGCATCCGTATTTTTTTCAAATTCTTCTACCGCAGTAATTGCTTGTTTGAATCGGCTGTTTATATCTGTTCCTTCTCCATAGGAAAATTCAAGATTTACGCCGCCGGCTCTTAACAAATCCTGATATTCATTCAATTTGGATTGAGTATCATTTAATCTTGCTCGCGCTGTTTCACGAATAGACGTTAGATACTGTTTTTCGTCTTGAAGTTCTCTCAAATATTTTACAGGGTCTTCTACCCCTGCTGCTATTTTCGGTGCATTTTTTTCTAATTCTTCTAATTTGCTATTGAGATTATCAATACTCCGCTGAGCACGTTCCTGCTGCTGTAAAAGGCCAAGAATATTTTGAAGAGAAGGAAGGTTCCCTTGTTTAAACTGCATATCAAAAGCATGAGCTTCGGCCGCATCTCTGGCCTTGACTGCCTCCGCAAGCTGTTTCCCCATATCCATATAATTCGCCTGTTCCACACTTAAATCACGTTGGCGGATTTTCTGGTCCAGATTTTGATCAACCATCATCAGACCATAATCGCGCTGCCTCTTGGAGATTCTTCCTTCCTGGTAGTCTACCTCCAAATTGACGCGGTCAAGCTCCGCCTGACGTGTATCAATTCCTTTCTTACGGGCCGCTTCCTCCCGTCTCAGGCGAATTTGTTTTTCAAGTTCTTCCGTTTGATATTCAAATTCACGGGTAATACCCTTTACATAGTTTTGATACTCTTCATTAACGGTTTTGGTGCGTTCTTGCTGGTTGAATTCCTGCAAAGCCTGATAACTTGCCCGAAGAGACTCCCGATATGATTCGGCAATCTCTTTGCTCTGCTCCTTCATTTTTTTGGCAAGATCCGCCGACTTGTCTTCCGTCTTGCCCATCCACTCGTAAAGCTTTGCGCCGGCTAAGACGGCAAGGGAGACAGCCCCGGCCAGCCCTGCCCCGCCTCCGAAGCCCATCACAAGCCCAGGAATATTGTTCATGATACCCCTGATGCCGTATTGCAAGTCGTCAAAAAAGTAGGCAGCCTGCAAGGCTCCCTGCCCCATATTCTTCACGCTCCGGGTTGCCTGCTGGCTGTCTTTATCCAGCTGCTCCGTAGACTTGTTCAGGGAGTCAATTTTCTGTTTCGCTTCTTCCACGCCTTTTCCGTCCAGCGTGGACTTGAGCTTGATTTCGATTTCTTTCTTGGTGGCCATGGTGGTCTGGATGGTAGGGTGTTATCGTTGAGCGCTGACTTCTTCGATGACGAAAGCGGGCAAATTCCCGGACGTGAGCGCCGTCCGGGATTCATCCACGCGTTTCTGCAAGGATTCCAGGATCATCATATCCCGGATGATGACGCCGAAGGCATGGGAAGGATCGACGCCGGCGGCTTGGGAGGCAGCAAAGACGCTTTCCTTCAATTCCTGCGCCGCCTGGTTCAGGTTCGGGTTCTTGCCGCATTCTTCGGCGAATTCAATGAAAAGCCGTTCTATTCCGTTTTGTTGTTGTTTGTTCATGATGGATTATTCTGTTAAGATGGGTATTCGGTGGAAGTGTAGCGGATGACGAGGGATAATCCGAACGTACGTCCGGGCGCCGTGGCTGCCGCGGGATAGGACTCGTCTCCGAGACCGTCAAATGACTGGGGGCTGGCCAGCATGGCATGCTGCTCATAGATGCCGTTCTGGTTTTCCACGACCAGCTGCCAGTCCGAACGGATTTCCACGCCGGGCGAAAACGTCCATTTCACGTTCCCGCCTTCTCCGGTGGAAACCGCCTCGCTGCTGGTCGCCAGAAGAGAGGCAGACCCGTTTTCCACCCGGTAAAGCGTTAACGTGCCGGAATTGGAGCTGGTGGGGTTCGTCGTGATGATTTCCTGCAGCGTCAGTCCCTTTCCTTCGGGGTTGCCTTCCGGGAAGTCCGGATAAACGTCCGAGGGAATAAACCTCCACGAGGAATAACTCATCGGATTATCCGAGTATTCCCCTCCGGGCGGGGGAAGCTGATGATTTCGGGTGACCAGTCCTGCCCTCAATACACGGATTGTCTGTTTTAAACCGGAATCCGCCTGTGTCGCGGAAACGACGACGGAGCCGGCCGCTCCTTCATTGGGCGCCGCGGTTAACGTGAAGGACCCGTTATTTCCGTTCGTGATATCGGAAATGACAACGGAAGAGCTGGGAGAATTGGGCGTCCAGTCAACGCTGACTTCCCCCGGGTCATAATAGGAAGTCACCTGAACCTGGTAGCTTCCTCCAGTAACGGGGACCTGTACCTGGCTTGGAGCAAGGCTGAATGAGTAAGAGGGTTGAAGCTGACGAAATTCAACCTCAACAGCCTGTCCTGTTCCGTCCTGAATGACCTGGAGCGACATGGTCCTGTCCTGGTCTCCTTCATTGGCCGCGACGATAACCTTGAATATCCCGTTGTTGCCGTTGACGATATCGGAGACGGTCAACCCTTCGGAGACGTCGGCTATCTGCCACCCCTGCCCGACCGGACCCGGGGTAAACGAAGATTCCACGTTCACGGTATATTCACCCCCCTGGACGGGCACGTCAAAAGAAGCGGGTGTCACGGCAAAAACCCAGTTGGAATTGTCCGGGGTCCTGTCGGTGACGGTCATGGTCAGCGTGACCAGCAGGCACAGATAGCCGTCCTCAGGAGACGGAGGCGGGACGAAGTTTTCGGTTTCAAACTGGTAGCCGGTGATGACGGCGGCAAACCGCCATTGCGGCTGTGCGGCGAACTGCAGGTAGAGATAGCCGTTCTGGTTGCTGGCCAGCCACAGAGCCATGTTCTCCTGATAGGTGGCCATGTCCTGATAATCGACGAACCAGCGATAAAACGCGACGGTGCGCTGCTCCACGGCGCTCCCAAGCCCCTGCGCGAACGCCCTGGGACCGTCTACCAGCGACGTTTCAAACGCTTCCATGGAACCGCCGAAACGGGGCGGCTCCGGCGTATCGTCCCAGAGGTTGAGCAGCTGAATCTGGTTGCCGGCGGCGGAAACGTAGCGGGCTGCGTAGGGGGCCTGGTAGGTCATGGGCGGTTACTGGTTGAGGTAGTCCTTCACCCCTTCGGCAATGGCTTCGGCAATGCGTCCGGGATGGTCCTTCATCAGGGCGGCGTTTTCAGGATTTGTGATAAAGCCGCATTCGCACAGCACCCACGGGCAGCGGGTCCTTTTCAGGACGGCGAGGCCCGGACGCGACTGCACGGTATTGGCCCGGCCGGGAAGCAGGCGGGAAAGAGGTTCCGCAATGCACATGGCCAGCCTGCTGCCCTTGACGCTGCCCGGGTAAAAACATACATGGGCGCCATGGGCCTGGGGATTGTCGGAAGCGTCGCAATGCAGGGAGATGCCGAAGTCATAGCCGCCTTCATTGGCGGCCTTGATGGTGGCGTTCAAATCCTGGGCATTGCTCATGCCAGGAAAGTCAATCACGTCCACCTTGGCGCCCAGTTTCTGAAGCATGGGGGCGAGGCATTCGGCGATCGTCACGGCAACGGCGTGTTCTTCAAGCCCGTTCCCGCGGGATCCGGTGTTGTTGGCATGTCCAATATCAATGGCTATTTTCATGAGTATTCTCCTTTAATGGTTGGTTGTTAATATGATTGAACTGGTAAGAAAAACTTTACTGTTGCCTATTTTTCCAACTTCCGTTCGATATTCTCAATTCTGACGGCAAGAAGTTGGATCGCCTTGGCCGTCTCGACCTGGGCCTGTGTCTGCATGGTCATCAGGTCACACAGCCGGTCATTATGGTGTCCCATGACATCCCCGATGTACCAGCAGGACGCGCCGCAAATGACCAGCGACAGCATGACGCAGGCAAACACGGGTGACGCCTTGGCAAAATCCATGAAACGCGCCGGCACTTCGGAGAGTTTGCACATGGTGTTACTTCTTGGAGGGAATTACCTGCACGACGGGCGGAACGTCCGTTTCGGGTTGCGCCTGTGAATAGGAGATATGCCCCGGTTCCAGCACCAGGCAGGAGCCGTCCTTGCATACGACCGTCTTGTCCGGCGTTACGTCCACGGAATGGCCGCAGCCGGAGAGGGACATTCCCAGGGCACCAAGGACGATCCCTGCGATTCCTACCCCGGCCCAGTAAAGCCATTTTTTCCAACCGGTGGAGGTCTTGGCCTGCCCTAAAAGGTAGTTGCGGACATCCCCCAGCGCATGCCTGCCGATAATGGGAAGGGCTTGCTGCGCCAATCGCACAAACGCTGCCCGCTGTGGCTCGGTTAATTCTTTCCAGGGCTTCCAGCCGCCGCCGTTATCCTCGGAAACTACCGCATAAAAATCCTTGGCTATTTCCTCGGCATGATTACATTGATTGTTGTCAGTCATAGAATTATGTTTGTTATTGATTAGGGGTAGTAAAGTAGTTGAAAAACTCCACGGCGGCGGGGTCGGAAATGATGAACTCCGGATATTGATACGGGGTGAAAAACCGGCGCCCCCCTTGCTCATTAACCGCCTCAACATCCAGCGCAACCTCATCCTTCCGCCCGATGGGGGTATACGGGTCATCCTCATTATAGACAGTCGCCGTCATTAGATGCGCCCACACCTGGGAGGCCTGCCAATCCTCACCCAATCCCACCAGAGCGGCAACTACGGCCTGCATGGCCGGGGTCTGCTCCTCTGGTACATCATTCTGTTGATAGCGGTCTATGCGGGTGTACCCTTCCTCGTCCGGGTAAATGGCCGTCAGGGTGAATTCTCCCCATTCGCCGGGTTTCGGGAACTGTATTTGTATCTCGGAATTATTCATGCTCAATCTTCGGTAATTGTTTCGGCTTCCGGGTCAACAAAATCCTCCACCGCCTCGGAGACAATGATATTGCTCTCCATGGAGGAAAAACCGTAATACGCCGGATTGACGTTATTGCAATGCAAGTGCATCGTCGCAGGCAGGAAAGCTCCGGCCAACGCCCAGCTGTTGGTATTCTCCATATCAAGATAATATCCGGAAAAGGGATAAATACTCTCAAAGCAATGGACTCCCTTCACCGTGGCGATTTTGACGCAGCCGCGGGAGGAATTCCCGCCATGCAGCAGCCACAGCGCGCCCCTGTCTTCAGTATCATATCCTCCGTCCTGGTATTGCTCGTAAACCACCGCGTACACGCAGACGGGATAACCGGTATTGGAAGACGTCTCCGGCGCGAGGGCCTGCGTCGTCTTCATCTTCCATTTCTGCTCGGCATTGGAATAATAGATCTCCCGGACGCGAATATGATACCCTCCCGCGTCCGCGTCCCGGACATGATCAAACGTAATATCGATAATCTCCCCAATCCTGTAGCCGCCGGCCGCCTGATCCGGCACCAGCGTAAACGCGTCCCTGTCCCGCCCCATGCGCGCAACCGTTGTCATCTGGCCGAACCTGGCCGTGAATTTCGTGCTGACAGACGGCAGCCGCAGCGGGGCCACCCACCCCCGGATGCTGGAATAATTGTGCATGGGCCTCGCGTTGGTCACGAGGCCGCATTTCACGGTAAAGGCGGAATTGGGAGGGACATTGAAATAAAGGGAATTGGGTTCCCTGTCCGTTTTGAAAACCGTCCCATTGGAAGACGAGCAATCCGCCAGGAGCGGATAACACCTGACGGAAAAAGCGTCAGTGACGGCAGCCAGCCCGGCGGCGTACAGGCGGTTGACCGCTGACGTATCCGTTGCCGCCCCCACGGTCAGAGGGATGTTGATGCCTCCGTTGGCGTTGACGGCCCCCGCCGCCGCCAGACCTCCGGCCAGCGTCATGTTGCCGGATGCGTCCACCTGCGGCATGGCCTCAAGGGCCTGCTGGGCTTCTGTGGCGGAGTCGGCCGCATTGGTGGCCGCTGTCGTGGCATTAGTCGCCGCCGTATTGATACGCCTCTCCGCCTGGTCAATGTCATCTTTGGCGGTTTCGGCGCGCTGAACAAGGGGCGTGACCGCTCCCACCGCTTCCGTCTGCGTTGCCTGGACGGCTTGAACAGCGGTACTTTGCGCGCTGGCTATATTCTGCTGCGCAGTCTGTGAGGCACGACCTACGGCAAGCACAGAAGCCGCTTGCTTGTCCTGAATGGCTGTAACAGCCTCATTCCTGGCTTCAATAATCTGCTGCTTCCCGTCGCTGACCGTTTCCGGCCAGGTGGCGGCCAACGACTCCACAGCCGTTTTTGCATCATTAGCACTCTTAGCGTCACGGGCTGCGTTAGTTGCGGATGTGCCGGCAGCGGTCGCGGAATCGGCGGCAGCCACTTTGGAGGCGTAGGCAGATCCTGCATAGTCTTCCGCCTCTTCGGCCCGTCCTGTAGCGGTGGCTGCCGCGTCTGTTGCCGTCTTGGCTGCCTGGCTCGCCGATTCCGCATCCGCATGAGCATCCTTGGAAGACTGGAGCGCATGATAGGCAAAAGCCTGTGCAGCAGTAGTAGCCATCCACTCCATACGGAGACGCATTGTCGCTTCCCCGGGCATGGCGACAAGCAGAGTCCGGTTCTTCATTGGCGTACCGCCTGCCAACTGTGCGACACGAGAAACACCGAGTACGGAAATATACCCGGAAAACAAAATCCTTTGAGAGCCATCATCTGACTGAACCAGAACATCGTAAGACCATCTTCCTTCAGGCAGGGCGGGGAATGAAAAAATCACCTCATTAGAAGACTCCCCCTTCTCAATGGAAATCTCTACCACCTCCTGATTAGCGGACACAATGCTCCCTGAAAAAAACACGCCGTCCAGAGAAACGGCTTCCCCTGCCATATCCCGAAACAGGGCAGGGAAGGAAAACGGAGTATTCTCCATGCAGGAAAAATGTTCCGTAACGCCCAGGAAATCTAACATGCCTCCCTCTTAGCACACATTTTTGCCGCACGAATACAACCGTAACTTGAACAAGCAAAAAAATCCGCTCCCTGTTTCGGCAGGAAGCGGACCAAACAACAACGAATACCCTGGAAAGATAATTAAGAACCAGCCGTTGCCTTCTCCTTACAAAGAATCTGCACGAAAGACTTTTCGTCTTTCCTGGAAGCCCCGTACATGCAAGCGGCATCTGCTCGGACAACAGAAAGGTTCTGATACTTGTCCGGTCGCACGATAGAAAACTTCATCTGATCCCACGGAGACAGAACCAGGCGGCTCTTGACCCACATCGGACAAATACGATTGCCGTCCTCATCAAACGGAAGCATATTCGTGACCAGGAAGCGGACATTCAGCATGGGATTCACCTTGCCGTGTTCCAGCACGGAAAAACCGTAATTCTTATTCTTCTGTTCCTCCCACATGATCATCTGCGCCTTCATCGTTGAGGAAATCGCCAGACAAAGAGTGTCGCCGGAAGCCTCGTCCCATGCGTAATTCTCTTCCAGCATGCGCTTGGCTTCAACAATCTGATCCAGCAGGAACCCGGCAGGATTCTTCGTCCCATCCATCTTGAAATCAGCCGGAACAACCAGATTTGGATCAAGATCGGTCAGCGTGGCGCCTGAATTGCCCGTGTAATTAGGTGCAAGCATTCCCCCGCAAACACTATCCGAAGTTGTACGGATGCGGAACTTTCCGGGATTATCCGTATCGGGAACCACCCCAAGCAAAACCTGATCAAGCAGTCTCTTGCCGGCCTTCTTCATTTCCGCGATAAAATCGCTGATACTGAGTTCAAGGTCGTTCAAAAGGATATTGTCAACATCATCCTTGTGAAGAGAGTCCGCATAACGGAGAGGTTTAATTACACGCTTCCCCATGGAAAGCTCGTGAGGGCTGGCCTCTACGAATCTGTTGCCGATCTCCTTGAACTCCGTCTTGCCCACATAGGGAATCTCCATATCTTTCCCGCGACCGGGGAGAACGGAACAATACGGCTCAAGAATAGACGTCACCTGTTGAATCTCACGCTCGAAAATACTCGAATACTTCGTGCGGAGCATATCTGCAATAGAAAGATTAAACTCCATGCCCCTCTCATCGCACGGAACGTGACCGGAAACATACAACCGCGACTTGAACAAAAACACCCACGACTTGAACAAAACAATCAAAAGCGCAGCCTGGAAGCCTGTTCCTTGCTGTGCTCGTCGCGCAAATGACCATACACCCGCATGGCGAGAGCTCCCCCGTCCTGATGCCCCAGCCACTTGGCCACGGTCGGAATATCTACTCCCTGCTCAATACACGTCGTGGCGAAAAAATGGCGCAGATCATGCACCCGGACATGGGGAAGACCTAATCGCTCACAAGCACGTTCTAACGCCTTTCTTGGAGTCAAAATATGGAACACGGGATCTTTTGTGCTCGCGCAACAAGCACAAGTCCGCAAAGACTCAATCACTTCCCGCAATGAAGCATTAATATATAAAACCCTTCTCCTAACAGAATGTTTGATAGCAGGAACGGAAATGACATCATTGCCAATATCTCCCCATGTCAACTGCCGAGCCTCTTCAATGCGCAATCCGGAATAAGCCAGAAATGCCACCATATCGGAAGAATGCCTGCTTGTACCCCGGCGGGCCCCAATACTTTCACCTCTTAAAATCTCAGCTACAATACGGCGCAAATCATCATTGGATGGAATATTCAACTGTTTAGGACGTATGGGCATACGTTCCAGCGAAGAAGAAGGATCTGCATGAACAGCTCCACTATCAACCAGCATTTTGAAAACCCCTCTTACAGCCCCTAAAGCTCCATTCGCCGTTCTTGGTGAACAACTCTGCGCTTTTTTAGCCCACCATGACCGGCACATACCGGGCGTAATAGCATCTGCTGCCATATCCTGATCAACCAGCCTGCGAGCATGTGATGCGAACTGAATGGCGGACTCAACAGCTTTGGGCTTGAGATTCGGCCTCATCTTCTGATGAGCAATATAGGTATCAACGGCCACATACCAGGAAACGTGACCAATGGCAGGTGTATCCGCCCCCATCCCCTGTAAAAAGGCTGCCATTTTAGCAATAGCCTCTGTCAATTCTTTCGTCTTTAGAGAGCGCCGTATTGTTTTTCTTCCTCCCTTCCTGGAATCTACGCGAGCGTAATAAATGCCGGAATTCTTTTCCCGGTACAAATGGGCGTAATCGGTGGGCTCGAAATACTGACGCATACCCTTCTCTTGCCATTCCTGCGGCTCCAAAACAACATTTTTCCACGTTGACGTGTGGCTTGACGTGTGGCTGTATTTTCTTTTGTAATAAAAAGCAACCCGCCCAAGGGTTGACCTTGAGCGGGTTATGATGGAGCCGCTTGTCAGATTTGAACTGACGACCGTCCGCTTACAAGGCGGGTGCTCTACCACTGAGCTAAAGCGGCATGGTAATGAGGTGGCCCATATCTACAGAAGATGGCCCGTTGTGGCAAGCCGAAAATGGATAGTCAGGCATGGATATTTCCATTTTAAGAGATTGAAAACGTTTCAGGAGTCAAACAGGGAGCCCTGTTCCAGCGGCGGATCGGCAGGCGGTTCCTCCAAATGTGGGGCTGTTTCAGGATGCAGCGTTTCCGCGGAGGGGGCGGGTGAGCCTTCCGTCCGTTCCGCTGTTGCGGAAGGAGCGGTTGTTGGCCCTTCCGTTTCCTCATTTCCGGACTTGGCCGGAGGCATGATGCGGGAGACGCGTTCCACAGGATGCCTGGTAATGATATTTCCCTGGGCACCGCGGTTTTTGATTCTCAGGTCCGCGAAGTGGAAGGGCCTGATCAGGTTACGGAGTTTCAGAACGGCTTTCAGATAAACGTTTACGCTTATCTGGGAACTGTTTTCCTCCGTTTCATGCACGGAGAAGTGGAAGATGCGCGTTCCCTTTGCGCCTCGGGTAAGCGGATATTCCTTGTCCCTGGTGAACCCTCCTATGCGGAAACGCTTGGCGTACACGGGGCCGTCTTTTCCGTCACGGTAAATCAGGTTGAACACGGGGTCGTCTCCTTTTTTGATGACGGAAATATAAAGGGGATTTTTACCAGCGAAAAATTTGTCCTGAATCCGCACGATTTTGAGCACGCCTGCATTGTCAATGATCAACACGTCATCCAGCGTGGAGCATTTGCAGACAGGGTTTCCCTTCTTGACGCCGTAACCGGCAAAGCCTTCGTCATCAATATACAATGTTTCATTGGCGACAGCCACCTGCGCGCGGTTTACGGAGCCGAAGGAGGAAATTTCCGTTTTCCGCGGATAGGCGGCGCCGTATTTTTTACGCAGGGCTTCAAACCAGCGGATAGTGAATTTGGTAAGCTGGTTGAGGTTCTTCTGCGTTTGTTCGATGTCCTCTTCAAGCTGGCGGATGTGCTGGTCCGCCTTGAAAGCGTCAAATTTGGAAATCCGCTTGATTTTGATTTCCGTCAGCCTTACCAGGTCGTCCCTGGTAATGGGGGCGCGCAGCCGGGATGCAAACGGCTGCAATTCCCGGTCAATGGTGCCGAGCACTTCTTCCCACGTTTCGGAATCTTCTATGGAGAGGTAGATGCGGTTTTCAATGAATATTTTTTCCAGGCTTGCCTGGTGCCACGCCTCGTTCAGTTCCTTGAGTCGGATTTCCTGCTCCTGGCGCAGGATTTCCTTGGTGGAGTCCGTATTGTAGCGCAGGATGTCGCTGACACACATGAACCTGGGTTTTTCCTCCACAATGACGCAGGCATTCGGGGAGATGCTGACTTCACAGGCGGAGAAGGCAAACAGGGCTTTCCTCGTCTGCTCCGGATCCGCTCCGGCCGGGAGATGGACCAGGATGTCCACATGCTGGGCCGTATTGTCCTCAATGCGGGCGATTTTAATTTTTCCCTTTTCCGCAGCGGAGACAATGGAATCAATTAAGATTTCCGTGGTGACGCCGAACGGGATTTCCGTGATGCGGAGAAGTTTCTTCGATTCCGTGAGGATGCGCGCCCTGATGCGGACGCGGCCCGTCCCGCGTTCTCCGTCACGGTAGTTGGTGGCATCCATCACGCCTCCGGTCGGAAAGTCCGGCAGAAGCTGGAAGGGCTGGCCGCGCAAGTAGGCGATGGAGGCTTCAATCAACTCATTGAAGTTGTGGGGAAGAATTTTACTG